>Ga0157364_1005831_pt1 | contig 12598 bp, 7 predicted proteins | sample AttsexASBM2_FD_111476 | JGI IMG/M metagenome (GOLD analysis project Ga0157364, IMG submission 111476) | Fungus gardens microbial communities from leaf cutter ant in Ribeirão Preto, State of São Paulo, Brazil - Atta sexdens ASBM2 | ecosystem: Host-associated > Fungi > Mycelium > Unclassified ... | reverse complement strand
TTTTAAAAATATAATGCATATGCTTATATTTGAGATCAGTTTCAAAATATATTAATTTTTAAAAATATCTATTCCATAAAAAGTAATCATATCGATGCATTTCGTTACGTTTCAGCGTCATTTATCTTGTCTCAAATACAACACGTTCTGTGATTGATGTTACTTGCAGAATGATTGATCCCACTTTTTATGTGTACTCAAAAATTAAATTTCCTGCGTACAAATTTTAATGTAAAGATAAAAAGAACTTGTGCATTTAAAAACTAATTCTCATATAAACTTTAATGTGTAAGCTAAAAGGAATTTGTATACTCAAAAGCTAATTTCCTGCGTACAGAGTTTAATGTATAAGCTAAAAGGAATTTGCGTACTCAAAAACTAATTTCCTACGTACAGACTTTAATGTACAAGTTAGATGAAATTTGCGTACTCTAAAATTAATTATTCCACGTCCGAACTACAATGTATAAGTTAGAATTTATGCTTAAGCTACAATCATACACAGAACAAAAATATCATGTTAATGATTATTTTTAATTAAACTGCTATATTACAAATACTGTAACATTATTTTTGTTCTGTGTATGATTAATAAAACAGTATTAATAAAACAAATAATATTTTATTAAAACAAGAGCATGGCGTATATTTGTTTCATTAGTACTATCATTAAAGTAATAAGATTATTCAACTAGACTGCTGTTAATATATCATTGTTTCCATGTAGAAAAAATAGGAAGCGATCTGAATCTCTCGTGAATAAAAATTTTCATGTTGTAAATAATTTTAAAGGACATTGTAGTACGTACAGTAAAAAAATGCTGTATTGCATTAAAACCGATTCATTCAAGTTCTTGTTAAAATTTTATGTTGAATTTGAATATAGCCAAATGTTAAATTTAACTTGATGTAATTATGTCATTTGAATATTTTGTGTTAAATTGATATTCAACATTTTTTAATATTAAAATAACACAATTTATAAGTGAATAAATATCATGAAGATAATATATTTTAAACTGTAAATTCTGAATAAATAAATAAAATGTATTAATTTAACAAATTTTAATTATTAATGTATAAATATGTTTCCATAGTTAACTTACAAATTATAACAAAATTACATTTCTTGTGTAATTTTGTTACACAACAAAATTGTATAACATGTTAATTTTTTTACGTAACATTTATGTTTGTAACATATTCATCTTGTGTTAAATTAATACAAAAATTATAATGGACTGTTTGAGACATGTGAAATGTATTAAATTTAATTTAAACAATTTTTCAACTGTGTAACATGAGAATATATGGACAAGTTTTCCAGAAGATGACTGATGCGAATTTCACATTTCAGTAGCCATATTTTTTATATGGTCACTGACAAAATGTATACAAACTGCGATCTCGCAATCGATAAAAAATTCGAGTTATTTTTCAACTACGAGATCCTGATAACACATAATGTCAGCGTTAATTAACTGACTGAAGTCAGAGTATATTTTTGATAGGCATTATCTGTGCAGTTACGTCGTAAATATGTCACTATTAAAATTGTGCGAGTCTTCTTCGTCACGTAATCTTCGTGAAGTTGATATGTAATCAGTTGTAAAAGATCTGTGTACTCATTTAGTAATACAAAAAGAAAAATCAGAGCAAATTGAGAACACACGTACAACATTACAGGACTGTTTATATTTATATAAAGACGCACAAATTCTTTGACTCTGTTCACGTGCTCGCAGAATAAGTATGTCTAAAAGATATTGAAGGAAAAAACATAAACATGTTCACCTCGTTCAAAAATGAAACACAGGCACAAAAATGAAACATCTTAGCCTTTGCCATTGATTACTGAGATTCTTTTAAGCCTATTCTACAATGTGCTTTTTGTTTTCTGTTTCTTATTTCTTATTATTTTTTAATATTTTGTCTTTTTGCTTCTTATCCAGTTTTTTGTTTTACGTCGCCCGGGATAAAAGTTAACCAATTTTGAAAGAAACAAGAAATATGTAGCAAGAAATACAATTGTCGATAAATACAATTGTCGATAATTTGCCGGTTGCAAAGGAAAAAAAAAGCAAAAGATAAAAGAAACAAAGGGCACATTGTAGAATAGGCTTTATCTTCTTTATCTCCAACACTCTCACGCTTTTTTCTCGAATATATTATATTATATGTACATCTCGATCATCCTATATATCTTTACATAGATATAAACTTTTGAAATATTTCAAACAAGTAATCATTATTTGCATAATATGTATATATTTATGTAATACGTATTTTTCTGTGTGGAACTATTACTCTATATCAATAAAAAATAACTATATATAAAAAGATTTGCTGAAGTATCTGAAAATTTAGTTAGATAAGTAGATTTAAAAATAATTTGTTTGTTGAATTAATAAAATAATTATATAAGATGCTTAAGCTGATTGCTGAAACGTTTTTTGCAACATACGCTTGAGTTTTCTTATGCATAATTATTTTAATGATCCAAAGTTATTTTCAGATCTCTATCTACTTACAGCGACAGCAAAAAATATTCACACAAGGAAATTTTTTGTAAAAAAAGTCTTACTTGTTATTAGAAAATAAACACTAATTAGCAATTTTATATAATGAATACATTATGTTCTTACATGTTATTAACAAACAAGCTTCGCATATATTCTTAATTTTAAAAATTTCTCGATTGTACGAATACTTTTTAAGCATCCAAACAATACAATTTTTAATTTTCGCTTATTTTTCAAATGATATACTTTTATAATTAATACATATCTTTTTGGTATATATAATTTTAAGAAACATACAGTCTATTTTATTCTTTATAAATAAATTGTTAATTACACAACAAGAAATGATCGTCAATTAAATGTCGAATTGATGTTGAAATCGATATTGATTCAACATCAATTCGATGACTTATTTCTCGCTAGAGAATATTTATTTTTTTTAAATAAAATTTTTTAAAAAAATATTTTCTCTGTATGAATACTTTTTGCACTCACTGTATATTTTTAAGTACTTCAACAAAATCATTATTTTCATGTATACTAACTTTTTCTTTTTTTTTTCTTAAATATTCCACGTAATTAATAGAACGGAAAATCGAAGCATGTCTCGGCAGTGATTAATCAAGGCCGATAAATAGAGTAAATACTGCCTTAGCTCTCATCCAGAAGAAAGAAACGTCCAACATGAACGAAGGAAGGTCGCACATCGTAAAGCCGATCTTTCCGTACACCTAAGCGGGTAAGTAGGTATACGACACGACGGAGGAGGAAAGAGTTGGGTAGAGAGTGGCGGATCGATGCATCGATGGTATGAGTCGGAGTATTATGCTCCTTCTCGTAAAGCTTGCCAGACTATGATTCGTAGGTGATTCACGATTCGCAATTTTCGACTCGTATGAGACGAACTCATGAACAAATAAACAAATTCAAATTCGCTGATTACCGATAATGTCTGCTGGCAAGGCTGTTTAATAAAGTCAAGGGGCGCGGTCACAAATCAGTCGATTCGTGCATAGTACTATCTACTTTATACGATAAGATTCATTTTTACTCATATCACTTATTTGCTACAACAGCGACTAAATAAAATTTGTAGAAAATGAATTTGAAACGTCCGAAACGTTTTGAATCATTAAAATTGGTGAATATTAATCTTAAAATGCCATTTTGATGTAATAACTATAGATTACAGAGGAATAAAAGTATGTTCTTTTTTCTCTATGTTTCTTTTTCTGCAATTAACTAAGAAATGATAATTTTTTAGTTATTTGAATTATTTGTCTTAGAAAATAAAGTGTATGATAAGCCAACTACAGTAATTATACTAATGAACTGCTAAAACAACTGGAAAATTGGATTAATTATTATAATAGACTTTTCATTATGGTAATTAATTTTCCATGGAATCTGAATGGATAGATAATCATAAATAATTGTAAATCAGAATGATAAATCTTACATTATAAATAATGAAAGGACAACATCGACAAACAATGAATTTCGAGACAGAAATAAAATAATGCTGTTCATAACAACATTATTTTAATTAAAAATAATTTTGTTAATTCATATACAATAACAATATTAATAAAATAAATAAAAATTTATTAAAACAAGAGCATAACGTATTTGTTTCATTAATAATATTATGAATTAAATTAACAAAATTATTTTCAATTAAAATAATGACATTAATACTTATAACTTTTTTCTCAATAAAGATCCTCAAAACAAATTCAGATACCATGGCCAATGTACATTAGCAAATATTATACACACACACACACACACACACACACACACACACGCGCGCGCGCGCGCGCGCGATATGCATATATAATGACCATATGAAAGCAAACCAATATTTAATGAACGCATAAAATTGATGTACATTGGCCATGTCTGGAGGCGTTTTTATACGAGTAATAAATTGCAGATCATAAATTACACTCATTATGGATTGTTTCAGCAGAAAAATCAGCTTTGCAACTATTCTAAAGTTCTTTAAGCTAATTAGTCTTGCCCTTATCTCCTCATCGAATTTAAATGTATAAATTAATCATATTAAAGAATCTTCAATCGATTGCTTATGGATTGTTTGTACTTTAGTAGAAATTTTATGTTCTGTATAGAATTCTAATAATGTATACAATTCTAATGCATACAATTCTCTACTCAGTCATTATTCATCATTAAATTCATAAATCAAATTATAATCCATTTAATTTATTTTTAATTATTTCTATTAAGTCGCCGTTGTTCCAATATATCGTTAACTAAAATCATGCTTTAATTAAAACAATAAAGTTAAACAATTTAACTAAAAAATATGTATTAAATTTAATTCAAATTTAATTTATCATCTACTAAATATATTCATTTATGTAGTTTATATAATGTTTACTTTTATTTTAAACTAATCACAGAAATGAATTACATTTTGACATAAATGGAAATTAAAAATAACAAAATGTTGTTTAATTCAAGAGATTGAGTTACATCTGCTTCTATAATATCTAAGTGTTAACGTATAACATCACACGAAGTTGTAAGACAAGTGAAACGTTCAGTAAACTCTTCCCCAGGATGAAATCGATAACAGCTAATGCCGTATCGAAATTCCCCCGAAAGGTTCAGGCAACTTCTCGACGGAAATTCCCTCGATCATCGTGGAAAGAATTTAAAAAAGAAGAATTTTAGTTGTTGATTTTAGTAAAACGACTCGAATGTCTCGAACTTCTAACTCTTTCTTCGCTCGAAAAAGCTCCTTCTTCGCGCGAGATTCGGAAATCGCCGCGATTAAAGTCTTTCCGGAGACTGGCAGAACAAATTGGATAACTTACAATAATGATGAATATCTCGCGAATTTCCTCCTATAAAGCTCCGATTCTTCGCACAAGATTCCGAAATAGATACTTCTATCGTTGCAGTTAGTGCATGTACGTGCGCAGACTCGGATCGCGGAATCTTAAAATCGGAATCTTCTTTCTTTGTTTTCATAGTACAAAGTTTAGCTGTCAATAACGATCAACACTTCGAGTGTCTCGCGTCGAGTTTCTTGAAAAATTTTCGGCTTTTCGCGCGAAATCGGACGACAGAGATATTCTCTAGAGATCTATTATTATGATTGGAATTAATTCTGTTGATGTTGATTAACTCTCACCGTGTTTAACTGATTATTTATTCATTCTCTTTCCATTCAGGTCATACTACTCTACACTATAATACAGATATTGTAGATAATCCAGTTGATTGCGATTAATTAAACTAATGTTCATTTCTATCAGTTTAAATTAATTTCAATCTCATTTTAACTTTGTACTTTTTTCTAATTCTAAGATTTAGAAAAAGTTAAAATGTAAACAAAAGAATATTTTCAGCGCGCGCGCGCAGGATTCTCACTTCTTAAAATAACAATAATGACTAATTAAATTAATTGTCTTCTTTATTCAAAGTATTGATAATCAATACTTTGTTAATCGAATCGAGTCTTATAAATGTAAACAAAGCGCGAGTTTAAACTCTTTTTTTTTGCAAAAGGAAAATCTTCAATTACCTTCAATTACTTCGAACATGTATATGAGCTTTCATAAGAGTAATAATAGAAATATATACAATAAAATATATATAATAAAGTATATATAATAATAGAAATAATAGGAAATAATAATCTTCGTTCCAGTAAATGGTTGCGCGAAAAAGAGTCTGTACTAATTGGAATTCTGTTTGAAAATGGCAAACAAAAATTTCTGATTAAATTTACTATAATTGTAGTTGCGATAACCAAAATTTTAATTGACATAATCAAAATATTTGGTTTGTTCATTTTCAATCAAAAATTTTTTTCAATGCAGCTACACAGAATGTTGCTTTTGCAAATCAAAAGTTCTTAAGCCTTATCCATGATGCTGGAAATGTTTACTTCTTGCTGGATACAATGCGATTGATCAATTATTTCTTCGTCTGAGATCTCGAACTATTTCTAGCATCGTGAACATAAGGTTTTAGGACTAAACATTAAGAACTAGAATTCACGTGGCTTTTCAAGAAACCGTGACTTCTCGCGATTAGATAATCGTCATGATTGTAGAATTCTCTATCCAGTGCTTTCAGTCGAAAATTCGACATCACATTAAGTAAATCCAGTTCAACTTAAGTTACTCGAAAAAAGAGTTTCGACTATTCACGCAATTAGATTAAATAAACATGTCAAAATCGAGAATGTACGCAAGTCGCGTAATACAAAGTCCTCGTTCTAGAGACTAATGTCCTTGTTTATTATTCTACAGTCATGACGTTCATCTTTTATTTCCTTTTTACATGAAGACTACATAGATATGAAGAGAAAGGAGGAGGGCAATTTGGTTTCGCAATCTCATGGCCCACGAGAACATCCAACCCAGAAAGAGATCTCTCGGATGTTCCGCATGAGGACAGAATAAAATATTCTTACAGGAGGACGAGATGAACTATTCTACTTACAGTAGGAATATTAGGAAGATATGTAACTTTACTATCGATCGATCGAGGAGACCGATTCACGCGATATGATCATGAAATTCTCACCACGCTTTCGGCTTATTGTTTACAAGAATAGCAAGTTCATCGTTCTTTTTCCTCTCCTCTTCGAAGGTTCGACTCATCCAAGAGGAAGGTGGAAGAAACATGAGACGAAAAACAAATCTGGGGAAATAATCATGTAATTTCTTCCGAAGTGAACATTTTTCTTTATCATTGAAGTTAAGTCTGGAGATCAATTGTCACAAAAGTGAGCAAATTCGGTACAATATTTATAACTCCATTGATCAACTTAGTGAATTTTGCTCATTTTTGTCAATTTCATTTCATTTCAAGGTACATAATCAACCCCCTGAGACATAATAACAGGCAATAGAAATAATTAAGAATAATACAGTATTAGTATTGTTCAATCTATTAGAAATCGTTTTTCTAATATAGAGGTTGGAATCTCTATTATTCTCTGAGTATCGATCACATAACTTCTCTGGAGCGTGAAAAGTGAAAATTTTTATGTACACATGTACATATACGCAAAAAGAAATTTCCATTTTTTTTCACGTTTCCATCTAGAGAAAGACTTACATTACATGATCGATCCGCTGTCTCATTGTCTGTGCTTTCAATTATATCTCAGACTTCATAAGAAATTGTTCACTTTTCACGTTTCCGCCATAGGGAATAAATTACACGATCGGTACCCTAAAGACAACAAAAGAAGAGGAAGAGAAGAGATCCAGGGAATCTCGCGATAACGCGATAACGTTCTCTCCTCTTTCTTTCCCTCTCTTCTCCCCTTTTCTCTCTCTCGCGCGCGCGCGCGCGAGCGCCGTTGATCGATGACCGGTCGCACGCTTCGCGGCACCCGCGTCGCGGAATCGCCCGCTTCGCGAGGAAAGCGTTCCGCGAGATTACGCGAGGAGGCGGAGCACCGTCACTGGAACGAATGAGACGACAGAGACTAAACATGCAATCTTCGAAGGTCTATACGAAGGTAAAGAAGCAGACAGAAGGAATATTACTCACCACCGATGCTTAGGGTTCTCCATCGGGTCTTCCGCTTGGAACCCTTCTTGCCCATCTCTCGTGGTTGCCCGCACTTCCACTACCACCGGTCGCACTTCTTCTTTCGCTCTACGCCTCGTCTTGCGCCGCAATTTTCCTCGTTCGATCTGTCTCGTTCGTTTTTTCCTCTTCCTCCCTTTTAGGACGTTAATAACCCTCGATGCTCCGCGATCGTCATCGCACAATACATTCTCTCGGACACAATTCGCGCACTACCTTGTCGGTAGCATTGCGAGGATCGCCGTCGCTCGCTTGCTCGTCGATCGTTGGAGGGAGGAGCGCGGAAGAGGGAGGGGGAGGGTTAAAAAGGCCCACCGTCCTATGAACCTTATGGATCACTTACTTCGTTCGTTCGTTCGTTCGTTCGACTTGACGTGTTAAAATGTATAAAGCGCAGAATATCGCTTTCGCGAAATAGCAAATTTCTCGGTCTCTCTATCGTTACGCGAGCAATTCTAATATGTAATCCATGCCGCTCGAACGGCGACCGCACACTGCGGACCTCACCTTACCCCACTTCACCCTTGCCGAAGCTCCACCACCCACCACCTCGCACCGTTCTTCCTCACTCCCTCTCTCTTCTTCACGAAGGTTCTCCCTGTTCTCCCTCCTTCGGAATGACCGTCACCGTGATGAGCCGATAGACTGCTTCAGGCTGCTCCTCTCAACAGCGTTTTACTACACCCAGCTGCACCTTCTGCGAACAGAAAGAGAGAGACGATGGATATTTTCCGTGTTTTGATGATACGATTCGCACATGATGAGTCGATAGCATCGTTCTATCTTTCTTCATATTCAGGGAATAATAAAGATAGAACGACTTTAAATGAAAAATATTTGATGTTGCATAAATATGCTTGTCGCGTTGCTTGCATCTTTTGCACTCAAATCTTCGCGTTCTATCTTTTCAACTCCCGAATATATATTTATTCGTTCTAAATGTAAACAATTTAGGAGGATTTCCAGCATAACACGTACCTGATGTTTATTCCAATTCACTCGACGCGACAAGAGGGACAGGCGGTCGCTAGCAAACGGGTGCAGAAAGAGCAGATGTGCCTCGCATAACCTGTACGCGCCGCCGCAATGCCGGTTATTTCGATTCCTCGAGATCTCCGAACAGATATGAATTGCAGTGCAACTGCTTCGTGTTCGTCTCGCGATCGTGTTCGTGAAACGAGTCTTTACGTGAATTTTGTTGAATTTCAAGCACCGAATAGAGCCGATTATAACTCTACAGTCCGCGACTTCCTCGGAGATTTGAACTGCTCGTTTCGCGCGCGACGCGCATGCGTCCCCCATTGCCACGCGTCGCGATTGGCTGTCGTTATGGCAACTGACGTAAACAACGATGCGCCATTTTTCTCGGCTGATAGTGATAATCGCCGCGATTCGCCGCATTCGCGGCTTTCTTCAGGTTTCTGAAGTTTCTCGCACTTCTCGCCGTCATTGCATTCTGTCCTCTTCAGGTCATTTACTTTGTTTATTCGAGACGCGCTGTTTCACACACGTGTGAACGAAATATGTGTGAACATAATATATAATTTCCACTTGAATTTCAGCCAAGTTAAACGGATTTTAGTCAAACTTGTGCATTGTTTCTCTGATAAAAGGAAATAAGGACCGATGAATTAGTACGACTTGTTATTAGTATCTTTTGTACATAGTTTTACTTTTTTCTCTTTTTTATGACCATGTATTATAAGTGTGACGTATAATTTATTGAAGTTAAATACGACACTAGATTAGAATCCAATGTCGTTGATATGATGTAACAAATGATATTGAGTTTACAATCATAAATAGGTAATACTTTCGTTTTTCATGGATAGTTTTTATGATTGAAAAAAGTTTGTCGTGAATATAATTAAATTGAAATTGTAGATATATTTCTTGTGTGAAGCACAATTTAATTAAATCATTCTGTTGTCAACTTTGGTCGCTCGACCGAAGATAGGTTACGTATGCCATGCGAGGTTAGGTTAAAGATGTACAAATATTTCAAGATCTCTGTATTTAAGGTGTTACATTTTTTGCGGTAACGAAAAAATTGCCCCTATTTACGTTATAATATGTTTATATAAAGAATTGGAAAAAACAAGATTCTAAGTAATTATTATGTTGTTTTACAGGTCGCGTGTAGGTTAGACCACAGTGGTGACAGGAGAAGAAGATGCTCAAGATATTGTCGCTTCACGATTTCGAGAGTCCTGCTTTTGGCGATGTGGCCGCCGTCGGCTTGATTGAGGGCGTCGTCCATTATTGTACCTATGATGCGCTACAGGACGAGATGCAACCCTTCGCCAAGTACCTGCGTGACTACCCTGAGATTTCCATCACACAGGAGATCCTTGCGACCCGTGAGACTGCTCGTACAATCAACGCTGATGAATTGTTTCTTCCCGTTCACGATAGCGTCTTTAAAAAGATTGCCAATGTATGGAGAGAAAGAGGATTGTCTGAGGCTATTCGCTTTGCCGCTGCTGCAGATCCAGAACAGATCACAAATGTTGTACATTGGATTGCAACAAGGTATAATATTTCAGTCTTTATAGGAATCTTTATTGCATTCCTGAACTTAATTCTTTATATGATATGAATCTATCAGATTCTACCTACTCAAGCTGGTGAAAATTTTTCTCAGAATTCTTATATGATTTGGAACATTTTCCAGAAATATTACAAACAAATTTACATTTTTTTTTTAGAATTATTTATATGCGTGTATTTTTAAATATAAGCTTTCTAAAATTTCTTATTTCTATAATTTCTGAAAAAGTATCAACTGTTTTTAGATTTTATAAGGTTTTATCAGACATTATAAAATTAGAAATAGATTGTTTTAGAATTCATAAATATGATGAATTTTAGAAAAAGTGTCAACTTTTTTGATATTTTTAAAAAGTATTCCAATTTGTATTAAAAAAATCTGAGAAATTTCTTAGAAAATTATTTAGAAATTCTGAGAAAAATTCATCAGAGCAATTATAAATCTTTTTCTCAATTTAATTTTCTTTATCTTACATTTGCAATGTTGATTATTTTTATTAAAATATGTTTAGTATTAATTCTTTTTTATACATAAATTGTTATTTTGGTACTTTGAAATTAATTAATACCATTTTTAATTAACATAAATTCAATGATTTTTATAAATTCAGCATATTTATAATTGTTACAGATTTTGATGTCAACTCTGGAGAATTGATGCATTGATGCATATTGACAGAAAATATTTAATGATTTCAGACTAAATTCGATATTGGATTTAATGGACAGAGGAATATATCACAGAGATGTGTTACCAACATCGGGAAATGGATCTGTTGCTGACATTGTTGCTACCCGAGATTGGCACACATCGCTGGTAGGATCATTTAATATCAAGAATAAATATATGATTTTGAAATTCGCTTATAAATATTTATGATAGGTACGATGTTTATCCTGGCATCCACATTGCGCTCGCCTGGCTGTGGCTATGAGAGATGATAGAATTCGTATTTTTTCGCAAGGTTTATTAGGCGTGCCAGTATTGAGACATAGTGGGCAAAAGTCAGTCTGCTGTTTAAGTTGGAGACCTCATGCCGGTCGCGAATTAGCAGTGGCTTGTTATTCCGGAGTATTAATTTGGACAATAGAGTTGGGAGCAGCTAGTAATTTACTTAGTCATGCAGTACTTTTGAATCAAAGAAATCATGCTCCCGTCACAAGTGTCGCATGGCATCCACAAGTAATTTATTTCTGTCTATATTAATTAAATATAACGAAAATTATTATCCCTAGATATTATTAAAAAAGTTTGTTTTTGCTAGGGTGACTTGTTGGCATCTTGCTCACCAACGGATTTAAATATAATAATCTGGAATGTTTCTAAAGAGGAAGGAATTCCGCTAAAACGTATTGGTGGAGGTGGTATATGTTTTTCATGTTGGTCGACTTGTGGCTTGCGATTATTCTCTGCTTCATGCAGAAAGATCTTCAGGTAATATTTTTAAATCTGTATACATCTTTTTTTACAATGAACTCAATTAGATATGCAGTTAATGAAGTGAATATTTAATTATAGAGTTTGGAATACTGGCGTTCCGACGACATGGCATGCAGAAAGATGGACTGTACCCCAGGGTCGTGTAGCAACTGCATGTTTTGGTCCCAATTTAACGTTACTCTTTGCTATTACTGAAGATCCTTCTACGATATTTTCATTGCCACTGCAGAATAATATATTTGATGTTAAAAAGGCAAACAATAACGATATAAAAATAGCTACGCGCCTAATTGATTTAACAAAAGTGAATTTCTCATCAGAGAATAATGATGATTATGTCACGGTGGGAGGTAGAATTGTTTCTATGGAATGGGATCTGACAGGAAAATATCTTGCTATTCTTTTTCAGGTTCGTGAAAAAATATTTAGATTTAGCTATACTTTATGCATTTTTGTTAAATAAAATAGATATGCGCTCAAACTTTAGGCAGAAGAAACAAAT
>Ga0157364_1005830_pt1 | contig 12598 bp, 5 predicted proteins | sample AttsexASBM2_FD_111476 | JGI IMG/M metagenome (GOLD analysis project Ga0157364, IMG submission 111476) | Fungus gardens microbial communities from leaf cutter ant in Ribeirão Preto, State of São Paulo, Brazil - Atta sexdens ASBM2 | ecosystem: Host-associated > Fungi > Mycelium > Unclassified ... | reverse complement strand
ACACTCACACACACACACACACACACACACACACACGCACACACACGCACGCACACACACGCACACACACACACGCACACACACACACGCACACACACGCACACACACACACGCACACACACACACGCACACACACACTCGCGCGCGCGCGCGCGCGCGTGCACGCACGCCATATATATATATATATATATATATATATATGTATGTGTGTGTGTGTGTGATTTTATACAGGGAGATGAATGCAAAAACCGGATGGAATGGCAGGCCGACTTATTAGTCCACGAGATCTCGGTCGGTAGATATCGGTCGAAGTGAACAAAGAGGCTCGTTGTGCTTCACGCAAGAGTGCCAGGAAGGTAGTCGCAGTTCCGTTCTCAAGCAAATCGGTATAAATAAGGGCGTATCAAATATTTAATCCGCATTAGTTTGATATGCGAACTAATCGATTTAACGATGTAAAAGAAATATATGTATAATAATCGATTTATGTATAATAATCGAAGTCTGGATCTGCTTTTCTTCGCGCCGCGCACCACGAAAATTAATCGCTACGTTGTAAACAGTTTAATTTGTATCAGACTACGAATTGAAGATTACGGTTGTCCGGTTCTATTTCAATCAATTATGATGTAGCGAATCCATCGTAATTGATTCAAATAGAATCAGAAATCTATCAATCGTCAACTCATACTCTGATACTCTCCTTAGAACGCACTGGGCTAATATATGCACGTTTCGACGCTTTGCAGCTGGATTTCCACATTCTTATCCCTTATCTCATTATCGCGCGCGCTGTTTAAATGCTAATCTGCCAACTGTAATGTAGAGTACTAAAAGGGCATTATTGCATATAACAAAGGAATAAAATACAATATAATACAATAATACAATATAATATAATACTGTAATACAATACAAGATATAATATAATACAATATGATATGTTATCTTAACGCTCATATCATTTCATCAAAGTGTAACTACATCTACTAATTAGTCCGTTATGTAAAGCCTATTAGACACGTGTCGTATATGAAGGGAAGAGGAAACATGAAAGGACTGCCAAATAATTGGATCATTATGCAGCATGTAATATGAACTCTTCTCTTGGAACAGTATCTAGTTGGGATTCGTGTACGACGCATTCGAAATTGCATATTCCCTCTTCATCTTATTAGACAAAGCCTCTCATAGATGCTCTCGCATTAATATGAGTATTGACGTATGAGATCAATACGGGAAATTTAAGCTGGCGGCATACGATGTTTTTTTTTGCTAGATTGTTAGATAGATTAGATTCTTGCTACCGTATTGGCTATGGTGCTGATAGTGCCATCATCATATTTACCCAGTCAGAAATGATAATGAAATCGATATCGAACTAGCAAGAATCCAGCAAGAAAATAAACATTGTGTACCGTTGGCTTTATTCGAAAAAAAATGATTGACATGCGAGAGCATTCAAGAGATTTATTCGAAGATGAGAAGGAAATATGCAATTTTACTATTTCTCGCAGCGCGCGGAATTTGGAATGGAGAAAAGTAGCAGCACGAAATCAGACATCGTATGTGATGAAACAAATTGGAGGTTGAATTCCGATTGGAAATATCATTTTGTTTACAAAACACAATAAGAATTTCTGATTTAAGGGGATCCTAATGTAAAACCCGAACTTTCCGTCGAAGTCACCAGAGGTTCCTGTTCTTTCAGCGCATCGACATATATATATTTATGTATTACACACAATATCTCACATCAATATCTCACGCAATCTACGATACGCAGTTTTACGTTCGTGTCAGTTTTCATATAACAAATTCACGATAAAGTATCTAAAACCCAATCTCTTCTTCTAGATAACTTCATCCAAAAGATATCTCTGAAAATATTATCGAGATCTCCTGAATAGGATTATCCGTAACTTATCTGGAAGTAAAGAAATTGGGCATAAATCTTATTCTAAAAACTTGATTTATTTGTTCGTGCAAACTATGTGTCTATGGATTACTATTTCGTAAGTACAAGTTGCAACTTTCAAGCAAATATTATCATGATTTGACATCTTAAAATGCCGCATATTATTAAAAAATGGTAAAAAATATATCAATTTCGAAATTCTTGGCATAAACTCCATCTTACAGACATATTAATATATATGCTTTAATCCTGGAAAAGGATTTTCGAATCTGTGAAAGAGAAAAAAATTATTTGTTGTACAAAAATTATATGATTTAGTTGATAATACAGATGGAATTTAGGATTCTCTTAATTATTCCAAGCGAAATTTATTTAGAATAATTCCAATATACGTACCCTGGATAATAATAATATTAGCTGTGTTGCGATGTAATAATAGTAATTAAAGCAATCCTTATAATAGAAATTTATTGCTATTCTCAAATGACATGAAATTATGTTTTACTAAGTGTAAACTCGTCGATATTACGTCACTATAGGAATGTTTATAATTACAATTCAAACAGAGCGAAGTTATTGACATTTATCGATTTTAGATTTGGAAATTTTCCAGAACATTAATCATGTTTTAATGAGGCTTTGCACAATAATAAATTTCTTCTTAATGTTGAATAAATTTAAATAACAAAACTACTTGAAAATTAAAGTAAAAATATTTAATATTTTTTTACTTTAATTTACATAACTTTATAATTTAAAGGTTTAAATTACAATATAAGATTCCACAGATAAACTCAATAATGATAATGTAAGGAAATGCCTATGTGAGCCGACACAAGATATTCATGTGTAATAATACATATATTAAAAATTTCAATACAAATGTTTCGACCCTAATATTGGGTCCTCTTCAATGTAAAAATGTTAATAGCCACCCATAGAGATAAAATAATGTGTTTACTCGCCAAGTCGTCAAATCATTAAATTGTTATCAATAATTGAAAATTTCTATGTCATCTGTTATATTTTATTAGATATACAAACTGATCATGTTAAATGTACTTCAATTAAAACCAGATTAACAATGCTCTATTACGATGTGAAAAAGATGTCAGTATCGATTGGTAAAGCTCGATAATCATTACCATTAATCTGGTTTTAAGTGAAGTACATTTAACATGGTCAGTTTGTATATTCGATTACACACGAATATTTTATGTTACTCACATAGGCATTTTCTTACATTATCATTATTGAATTTATAATTTAATTATTACATTTTATAATTTTATACATTTAACCAAATTGTAAGATAACTTTAAAATTGATCCGTGTTGATTACGTAATAATTGTATTATAATTTCAGATTTAGAAATATATAAATTTATATATATAATTAAATTTATTATGAAAGAAATTTATCAAGAAAAAGTCAGAGATTGTTATTAAAAAAACAACGTGATAACGTCGCGACGCCAAGTACACAATGAAATATGTATGCATGTGTTTGTCTTGCTCTCAGCGCTCTCTCAGTCAATGACGGACAAGGTATCTGCTCCCCTCTTCTATACGCATACCCACGCATTATCGATTTTGGTGCCGAAAGTAGAGTAGGTCATACACATACATCTACACGCACGCATTTCTAAGAGATTAGAGAGAGTTAAAATTTAATTTTTTTTTTATCAAGTAACGCGATAGCGTCGCGACGTCAAGTGCGTAAAAATATGAAACAGGCCTTTAGTAGAATTGATTTCGACAAGTTGTTCTTAACCTTTTTCAATTTTTAATATTTTAAAATTCATTTTTAGTAATACAATCGGCTATTATAGCTGGCGGTATTACGACAGCAAGATATTCAACTACAAAAGCAAACTGCAGCGCAGTTTGTCATTCATTTACACTGCGAGCAGAGCATTCTGAGCAGGACCTCCGAGATAGCTGCGCAGATGACATACATTTCTACGTAAACGAATGACAACTGCGCTGCAGTCACCTTCGCAGGTAGAATAAACGAACGCACTCATAAGGGAGAGAAAGAGGGATTGGAGAGAGGAGGAGAAGAACGAAATTGTCTATAATCGTTAAGTCTCAGCGAACGAACACAAGTGAAGGAACACGATTTCAATTTATCAGAAACTATATATTTCAGTGTATCTAATTTCTGATAGGTTGAAATCGTGTTATTTCTATCGCTATCACTTCTTTCACTTGTATTTTAAGCCCTGCGTATGATAGCAGGAATAAAGAATTAAGAATAAAGAATAGATTTTAACCTATCAGAAATCAGATACATTGGAATACACGGTTTCTGATAGGTTGAAATCATTTATTCTTTGTTCCTAATTCCTTATTTCTTCTATTATGTGCAGGGCTTTAGGTATATTCATCGACTAAAAGATTGCAACAGATTTTTTTCTATGGTTTTCGGCATGCAGCCCACTCATCAGCAATTGGTCTTACGGATTCATAAGTAAGAACCATCGCTCGGTGATTGAGTTACATTCCAAAAACCATAGAAAAAAATTTGTTGCAACTTTTTAGTCGATGAGTGTACATGCCTGGATTGATTGAACCCCCCTCCCCCCCCCACTGAAAAAGTCAGTGAGTATAGAGATCCTAAAAATAGAGATCGGCTCAGCATGATGTTGTGAAACCGGAAATCATGTAATTTTGAAAATGCGTGCCAATATATCAACGCCAATTTCGCGATGAGAATGGCTGCGTTCAACAGACTCAACAGTTGAGTGAGTGCTCGCTGCTATTGACGTATCATCTAGATCTAAAATCTAGACGATCTAAAAGAATATACTAATAACAGCAAGCACTCACTCGAAAGGCCGGTATTTATAGTCGATTCTTACATTTAAGACTGCCTTAAGTATAGTAGAGTCTTAAGATGTCATAAGTCAATCCGAGGACTATATTAGCATCTTAAGACATTATTTAAGACAGTTTTAAAATAAAAACAGACAATAAATACCTCATGTTTCGGGTCTTATAGTTAATAGCCTTTGCCTTTTATGCGATATTGGTCTAGTTTCCACCGAGAGTTTATACCGGATCAGAATGTAAGAACCAACCAATTACAGTCGTATTCCCTACAGTATCCCTCTGTACAAAGTATTCCCCTGTTATAGTCGAACGACAGAGAAATGCTTGACTGTAGTTGGTTGGTTCTTAGAGACTCCGCACAATAAAAGGAACAGGGAACAGAGAACAGAGAAGCGTCTCTGTCTAAATCTTCGCCGTCTCTTTTTAAGAATGTCACCAAGTTTCCACCGAGGATTTAAACCGGATCAGAATATAAGGGACTCCGCACAATAAAAGGAACAGAGAACAGAGAACAGAGAATAAGAATTTCAACCTATTAGAAACTGTTTATTCCATAATACATGATTTCTGATAGGTTGAAATTCTTATTCTCTGTTCCCTGTTCCTTTTTTATTGTGCGGAGCCTCTTACATTCTGATCCGGTTTAAACCCTCGGTGGAAACTAGGCCATTGGCGATATCCTTAGAAAGAGACGGCGGAGATTTAGAAAGAGACGCTACTTGAGCACGTGAGTACATCATGTATCCCTTCCATGGTCGGACGTCTTAGCGTAATGGATCGGAAAAGAAAAAAATATACTGTACGAGTCCGAGAACGATTAACGTATCGGAATTCATCGATTGTATCATTTGCTTCGATAAGACTGGAATATTAATCGAAGACGGTTTGAATATGTGGGGCGAGTGTATCAGATCGCAAGTTTTGGTATGTGGGGGTAAGTGTATCAGATGGCAAGTTTCAGTTACCTGTCAAGGATCATCATTAAGAACATCATTATTAAATCTTACTGTTTAACATCTCTTTGTTCTTTTTGTAGTTTCTCCAAATTTCACAGCTTTTCTTACAAGAACAATATACATCTGAAAGATATCGAGTGATCACTTTCGTGCACAAATCTCTGAATCATCTTCCGTACGCCAAGATGCAATGCATAAATCGTCAAGCCGCCGAGATTGACTTGACATTCTTGGCGCTCATAATTATGGAGAGACTTTCGGTGCTCGTCGAATTGAACATTGTGTGCATTAAGGCGGTGATGACAGGCGACAATATGTTGACTGCACTCTCAGTGGCCAGAGACTGCGACGATCGTAAAGTCAGTTACGCCAGTGATCTTAACGAATCAGCAGAATCAGATGGAAACACACAGATTTACTTCACAAAGAGCGATAATCAACCGTTATTAATCTTACTAAATAGTCAGCCTAATTTCGGCGAAATATCCGATTTGAACAGTATGATTAATTTGAATATTGTCGAGAGTGGTTTGATAATACTAAGTTGGAGAACGATATTAATTATTTACCGGATGAGTAAGTATCTGTGTTCTTATTAAGCATTGTGATAATATTAAAAACATTGGATAATGTATTGATTTATTTGAATTACAGTGTGCAATATTTCAAGAACAAGTATGCGTTTGTGTTAACAGAAAAAAATGTGGGCACAGCAGTAAATAAAGCAGTATATACAGAACTGATACTTAAAGTAGTGTCATTTTTGTGAGAATGTCACCGAATCAGAAGCAGCAGTTGGTTCAAAAACTGAAGTCCTTATGATATTACATTGGTAAGTGTAAACAAAAAACATTTAAAAAAACATTTAATTGCATTTACATTTAATTGAAGAATTAAGTATGAATAGAAGTGTTTGGTAATTAGCCAATTCACTTACTGCTATAGCTTACTGCCTTAAGTTTTTTTTGTGTTCTTAGCTTGAATCACAGTCAATATTTTTTTAAATGTATTATAACTTAAATGGATTTTTTAATAACTTTTTTTATAAATATTGCATTTATAAATATTTCGCTTTTTACGCGCACGGTGATCACATTTAAATTGCTTCGCATTTAAATTATTATCTGAGAAATTAATTTAAAATAAAATATAAAAATGTTTTTAATCATGGCAGAAAAATCTTCTTTACATAACAATAATATAATAGAAGAAAACGATGTTAGAAGAAGAAGGGATTAAGACAAGGAATTGCATCATAAATATTTGCAAAAAATTGCTTCTAATAAAAATTTTTTGAAATTATTATTTATTTCTGAAATTTTATTTATTTCTTGGCTATATAATTAGAAAGTATCAATACTCTAGTTTGCCCGATTAAGACCGGTTGTTCTTTTGATAAATTTTACTTGTTGAGTAAATAGCAAAATTATCCAATCACATGCGCGGATTTACCTAACAGGTAAATAAAATTTATCAAAAGATGGAATCGATCCTTAATAAGACGAACGTGCTGTTAACTATGTATGAGAGAAAAGATTAGAAGTATTAACCATAAATATGATTAATTCAGTCATATGTTTAATATAGCCACTACGATACCACTACGATATATTAATATTGTAACTATACAATTATAGATAACCTAACTTTCTTAATGATAGCATATCCATCAGTTTAGATTGAGATTCCCAAATTTTTCTAATTTATATAAATTATCACAATAGCATAATTGTACATATTACTAGTTGGACTTATACAGTATGATCTTCTATATGTACTATATAGTACATATAGAATGTACTATATAGTACAGTCTCTGAGAAAGTATGGTTGAAATAACCATAACTATATATAATCAATACTTACAAGAGAATATAGTTAGAATAATCATACAATGAATACCTGTAAGAGAATATGTTTGGAATAGCCATATTGATACCTGCAAGAAAATATGATTGGAAAAATCATACTATATAGGTTGAAGAACCTTTAATGTAATAAGTAATCTTATTATTCTCAATTTTCAGTCGAGCAATATGAACTCGAGTAGTTACGAAGTTTAGAGAAAAATGACCTTATAGGAGAAGCGACCTGTGAGAAAATTTCTATAAGTCTTAGACCAATATTAAGTACATATGTATTTTTTGTATATAAGTACGAATTTTTCAAGCGTGTTAATTGGCTGCAAGACAGAGAAGATCTCGGACATCTTTGTCCTATAGCCAATCGAGGCTTGAAAAATTTGTCGTACAACCAAAAACGGACGCATGTAATGGCCTTATGAATTCTTTTGCCATCGCATGTCGCAATCCTCTTAGGCCATCTCCTCCAAACTTCTCGTATATTCATGTTGCTCGTCTTAAAACTGAAAGCCTTGTTATATTGTTCTATTGTCGGGATTTAATAAAACTTGTCCAAAAGATCAATCAATATTATCAATATCTTTGATGCATTTAAAATTGATAGCTAATTAATAGCATTGCTCATTACGATATAATTTTATTAACGAAATCGTACTTTGTAATGAATCAACAGATTGAACAGATTTAACAGATTCGAAGTTTTCAGCTGCTTCCATCAACTGTTGATCATTAATTATAATTTATATAAAGAATAATTTTAAATTTTATTTAATAGTTTTAGTATTTAAATTTGCTGAAAAATTGCATTTATCTGAAGACTTCATATAAAATTTGTAATGTCATTTATAATGTCAATAAATAGAAAAGAAATTTTGTGTTATACTTTCCACATCTTGCAATGCATTATCTAATATAACTATATTTTGAAATTGCTCAATTTTTAAAAAATTTTTTAAAAAACCTCAAGATTCTACTTTGGAAATAAGAGACTTTATCATATCATTATTAAGTGATCGAAAAGCTTCTTTATCTATTTCATTATCTGAAATTTAGGAATATCCAACACTAATGAATAAATAAGAACGTCAACTTAAAAATTTATTGTTTAGCTTTATAATGAGTTAATATCATACACATAAAAATTTAAGCTGTGTCAGTTATCAAAATGTCGAAATACACAACGACAAGAAATCCAATTGCATCGCAATTTATTTACAAAGTTCGAAAAAGGATTTACCTTGGAATATTGGAATTAAATTTGCTAGATTCCAGTCTTGGAGTTTAGTTTTCACGAAAGGATCTATTTTAATGAAATTCATCAAACTGAAGAAAACGAAAGAGATATACAGAATAACATAAATAATATCTTTCATTATTACAGTTGATTATCCATATTCATTATTCATTAAAACAAGGTAGATCACATAATAAAAATTAGGTAGGACACGTAAATTATAGGTTAAAGATCTCACATTTCATTGATTACCAGTGACATGGCACTGATATCTCTGATTCAGATTTAGAGTATGAATAATATAGTCCTTAAACAATATGAAAAATAAAATATAAATGTTATATATACTTACATTATGCAGAAAATGTTTCATAAAATAACGCCTTATGCATAATGCGTTGACAAAAATATGATCACAGATATAAGTCATTTGTTTAAATCAGGTTAGGCGCGTTCTATCCGAAGTATATGTATGGCTAAACTGACCATACTTGTACTCGAAATACGTAAACTGCAGTAGGTACTGTAGTAGTATATATGTCTACATAATATTTTATTTATGCTTTAAAAAGATACTTTAACTGGCATGAACATACTTTAATTTATAGAATCAGCAATTATTTTGTGGATTAAATATAGCTATACCATCATATTCGTGCAATTTGTACAATAATTCATCTTCTTCTTGTACAATACTTCATCTGACTATATCTATTTAGAAATAATAATATAGTTGCATTTTACATATCGACTGATTAATGTATTTATTGAGATCGCTGTTAGATACAAAAAATATAGTTGTATTATGAATTAACTTTTAACTATATTCGTATGGTTATAAGTCCCTTATGATTTCTCTCCGCATAATAAAGCGATATGTGTATGTAGACGCAGTAAACAGTAAAAAACACAGTTAATTCAAAAAAGAAAGTTCTAGTTGTTTCTAATGTATTATAATTTAATGCAAAAAAAATGCAGAATGAGAAATTTTAAACAAAAAGTCGCAGATTTTTAAAGTTTATGGAATTTATATGTGTGTGATACGCATTCGCGTAACAATGAAAACCGGCAACACTGTGCTGTGAATCCTGACGTTGAAATTCGCACAGCGGTATTGCAAAGAGATAAAATTTAATTTCTAATTTTGATCAAAAAAAACAATAGTAGTTTATAAGATCGTGTGCAATAACTGTGACACAACATACATAGAACAGATAATTAAAAACAATAAAATTAAATAAAGGACAAACAGGAATTGATACAGTGGTCGATGCGTAATTCACTTCGAAAAAGCTTTATCTTACAATATATGAAATGAAAATTGTACTTGTTTCGGCTAGTCTTTTAGCCTTCTTTAGCAAAAAGATGATGAACATTGATTCGACATCGATTTGATGCTTTCGACGTAAACTACATACATCGATTTTATTATCATTTCTCACTGGACTACTGTAATTGGCCAATTCACTTATTGCTACATTTTATTGCTTTAAGTTTTTTTGTGTTTCTGACTTGAATCACAGTCATTTTTTTAAGCATATTAAAACTTAAATGGATTTTTTAATAATTTTTTTTATAAATATTATTGCATTTCGCTCTTGACGCGCGCGGTAATCACATTTAAATTGTTACCTCACATTTAAATTATTACCTGAGAAATTAACTTAAAATAATAAAATATAAATAATAAATATAATAATATTTAAATATTATATAAAAAAATTATATTAAAATATAAATAATGTTTTAAAATTGCTTATCAATTCACGATTACTAGAGTAGTTTTAATTGTGTATATAGTCCGGAAAACAATTCGGTACGCAAATCGAAAAGACTACAATATAGTGTATATACAAGTACATGTATAGTGTATATTAGTAATTTAAGATTGAATTATTTAAAGCAATGAAGATCAGCTTCGACCGTAATAGGCATTTAAAATTTTTAGTATCGATTGTGTTTCTCACATATGCGGTCTAAAATAAATTCTTAATATTATTTTTGTATTTTATTTTTATTAATTTTTATTTTTATTTGTATTAATTTTTATTTTATTTATGTAAAATAAAACTTTTCCGAAGCGAATTACACACTGATCACTGTACCAATTGTCCGTTTGTTCTTTATTTATTTTTATTGTTTTTAATTGTCTGCCCGTCTCATTGTACAGCGAACACAACATTTTGAACACTCGTTGTCAAGATTCCGCAATTGTTTTCCCCGCTCACACAAAACGGGTGTCTCTCACTAAATGTATCGATTTTATACATTCGAGTTTTATTACTTTTCCTTTGTCTGTCTAGCGTCTGTCTACATCGATAATTGGGAATGGAATAAAGGCACAATTCTATTTAAGCCCTTTTTCCGGAGATTAGCTTTTTTATGTAACATATATATATATATATATAAAACATTGATTGTAATAGAGAAATACTATAATAACATGTAATTTCTTAAACACATTACATAAATTCATTTGTTACTGTGCCCATGTATAATAAAAATGTAGCAAGTTATTTTAATTTTTATTAAGATCAAAATTTTTTAATTAGGCCTTTATTCCGCCCATCCTCTCAATTATTATATACATATGTACACTAATGTGCACGTACATTGCTAATTTTAATATAATGTTATTTGAATGAAGACATTGTGAAAATAGCTTGATAAATAAACGCTTTACATCGTATGCGTTTATACGTGTGACTGATAAAAAAGAATTGTTGCTTGATAAAAAAAAATTTGAATTTTAACTATTTTTACAGTTTCTTGTAAATATATGTACATATATACATACCTATTTTCGACGTTAGGATTGCGATATAGACTTTTGCATACATTTTCTCTTACGCATAAGAGAATCAACCAATTAAAGTTCTTCTTTTCCATGAAGGAAAGTGGAAAGATTCAAATTGGTTGATTCTCTTATGCCTATTGCGTTAGGCTTTATGTAAAGGTCTGTATCGCTGATAGGAGATGGGAGCAGATATGTATTTGTCCTGGGGTATTGCCAAGGTAACGTCTGCGCTGTGCGCCGAGAACAAGTCGTTTTGTTGTCTAAATCGCTTTCAGCTAAATAATACCATAGTATACGTATATCATATGTAGTATACGTAATATCATATGTAACTGACAAATTTACATAGAAATTTTCATGAAATAAAATCTCATATTTTTGCAGTCAAAATGAATCAATGATATTGGATATCATGCTACATTGAAATTTATCTGATGAAAGGTAGAACGAAAAAAGCTACGCGGCGTTTAATAGTTGCATTGGTACAATTTATGTGTGTGACATATACGCGTAACAATGAAAACCGGCAACACTGTGCTATGAATCCTAACGTTTGAAATTCTCACACATTGCAAAGAGATAAAATTTAATTTCTAATTTTGATCAATTGTCAAAAAACAATGTGATTTATAAGATCATGTGCAATGACTGTGACAGCGTAGGACATTTACGTAAAAGGAAGGTACCTAAAAATGGTATCAAAATTCATCCCAATCAGAAACTTAATAAAACAAATTCCATAGTGTTTCTTGATATGTATGGAAGAGAAAAATAACATTTGTAATGTCGAGAAGTGTTGGGAAAATTTATGATAATAATAAAACGTTATACAAATTGTGTACTACATACGTATTATGTTTCAATTTCTTTTTTATATATCGTATGTACAATCAGACTCTCTTGTATATATTTTAATATCTATATAAATATATATATATATATATATTATATATTATATATATATTTATATATATATATATATATATATATATATTT
>Ga0157364_1005829_pt1 | contig 12599 bp, 13 predicted proteins | sample AttsexASBM2_FD_111476 | JGI IMG/M metagenome (GOLD analysis project Ga0157364, IMG submission 111476) | Fungus gardens microbial communities from leaf cutter ant in Ribeirão Preto, State of São Paulo, Brazil - Atta sexdens ASBM2 | ecosystem: Host-associated > Fungi > Mycelium > Unclassified ... | reverse complement strand
ATATATATATATATATATATATATATATTTCTGTCCAATTTTTCATCGCGATGGTATCATTTTCATTATTTCGCAGCGAGCTATGTATTAACAGATTTGGGTATTATTAATATTCTAAATTGTGACATACGAATATCTAAAATGTACGAATTACTGATTTTGTTGTTTGTATTCATCGTATATACGTATTCATTATGTGTATTATAATTATAATATCACATATTGTGCCAATCTGGTGTGGGGCTTATAGAAAAAAAACAAGTAAATAAATTAATATGTACTCTTATTTTCTCACATTGTATAGTCATATCGATTTATGAAAACGAGAATCGTTAGAAAATCTTTGTTTGTTTTATACGTCGAAATAAATTAGATTTTTTTATCACCAAAAAATCTTTTTGTTACCTCGTATTAGTAAATACATATATAATTCATTTTTTGTATAGTTCATACACTTTTAGTGAAATTCTTATAGCAGTTGATCAGATTTAGAGATAATAATTCATGAATAATTCATGAACTTATAACTTATACTGTAAATTTATAAATCAAAAAAGAAAGTGACATTTTATTATCTGTCATAATGAGACATATTCGACGAAAAATTTATTCTGATAGAATGCAAAAAAGAAAAGTTACATTATTTCTCGTGTCTGATATCATAATTCGATGTAACTGCAATGAGAAAATAGAAGTTGTAACATAAATTTAGCGCAACTATAATAATAATTGAGAAAAAATTATTAATTAACCATTTTTAATTAAATTTATCTTAAATATTTTAGATATCAAATTTGATTTTTTTTTTATCACTAACGCTGGTGCAAAATGAACAATTACTATTCGCAATAATATATATAATAATATATGTATAAAATTTTTATGTATAATGTATAGAAAAATATTATATCCTGATAACATCTCTAGTTTTGTATTGCATACGAATGGTTTTTTATCATCTTTTATTAATTTTATGTTTGTTTTACTCATATTTGTTATATTTTGAAAAATTTTTTTAAATGGAGATTTCTGCAGCAGAATCTCATTCCGTTGTATAATATTCTCTTCAATAGTGCATTGTAAAAATCAAAAATTGCAAAAAAGTATTTTATTATTAAAATAAATTTTTTAAATATTTTCGTAAAGTAAAACAAAGACTCAATTTTTGCGCAGATCATCGTCCGCATGGCAGAAATCCAGAACTCCCTGTCATGCCGCGTAGCGAGAGTACATCTGAGTTTCAACCTCTTGAGGATAAAGAGGTCGAATATTTCTTCGCTTCCGATGCGAGCGCCATAATCGAGCATACAAATCGCGTGATATTCTTAGAGGTGCGATTTGACACGTTGTACCGAATTTTAAACTAGATTATTTAGCACAAAGAGTTATCTTATGCGTCATATCGATAGGATGACGATGTGGCGGCTGTTAAAGAAGGCGCGTTGAGTATTCATCGTCTTCGTCGTTGCATGGATGATCCTCACGCTCGTGAGATTACGACATTGAAAATGGAGATTCAGCAAATCATGAAGGGCAATTATGACTATTTCATGCAGAAGGAAATTTTCGAGCAACCAGAGTCGGTGGTGAATACTATGAGAGGACGTTTGAATTTTCAAGACAACTCAGTCACCTTAGGCGGAATTAAAGTATCGTCTTATTTTTTATATTAACGATTTTTCGTAAGTGTTTCGGGGGAAAAGAGTCTGATATCATAAAGAATACTTTTTTCTTCGCACAGGATTACATTCCTGAGATCAAAAGATGCAGACGTCTTATGCTAATCGGTTGCGGTACGAGCTATCATTCTGCCATAGCTACGCGACAGCTTCTTGAGGAACTGACAGAATTGCCAGTAATGGTTGAGCTTGCATCTGATTTTTTGGATCGTAATACTCCAGTCTTTAGAGACGACGTCTGCTTCTTTATTTCTCAATCAGGTAAGGCAGAAACATAAAAACAGGCAGTAAATATGAAAAACAAATAAATAAGAAAATTTAAGTTTGACAAATAATATCGTTTTAACGTGAAAAAAATTACTGAATGGTATATACACAAAGACAAAATTGAGTTATTGTTATTCTTATAATGATAGGCGAGACAGCTGACACATTAATGGCACTACGTTATTGTAAAAGCCGCGGAGCTCTTATCGTGGGTATAACTAATACAGTTGGTAGTAGTATCTGTCGTGAATCTCATTGTGGAGTGCATATCAACGCTGGTCCCGAGATCGGTGTAGCAAGTACTAAAGCTTACACCTCGCAATTTATCTCGCTTGTAATGTTTGCACTGGTAATGAGCGAGGACAGAATTTCTCTTCGCGCGAGACGTTTACAGGTACATTCACATCCAGGGTATTGTATTTTTTATTTTTAATAAAATGTAATTAAATCTTACGCATATTTTTGTTACGCAGATTATCGAAGGATTAAAAAATCTCGATAATCTTATTCGCGAAGTATTGAAGCTCGATGATAAAGTCAAGGAGCTAGCCAAATCTTTGTTTCAACACAAGTCTCTATTGATTATGGGCCGCGGATACAATTTTGCTACGTGCATGGAAGGTGCACTCGTAAGTAGGCGATAAGAAGCGATAATAAATTTCTTTGTAATTAATGTTATTATGACTAATTCATACATATTTGCAGAAAGTAAAAGAATTGACATACATGCATAGCGAAGGAATTATGGCCGGTGAATTGAAGCATGGTCCGTTAGCTCTCGTTGACGATTCCATGCCGGTAATTATGATTGTAATGAGAGACCCAGTGTACGTGGTAAGTTTAATTGAGCAAGTTTTTAATATCCGGCTGCTCTCAATAATATTATATAGGCGAAGAATTTCAAAGAAATATAGAAACGTGGCATATATCTTTCAATTCAATAATTTATTTTATAGAAATGCATGAATGCACTTCAGCAAGTTACCGCACGGGACGGTAAGCCCATTGTTATCTGCGAGGAAGGGGACGAGGAAACGAAGGCTTTTGCCGATAGAGCTCTCGAGATACCTAAAACCGTCGATTGCCTGCAAGGAATTCTCACCGTCATTCCCATGCAGTTATTGTCTTTCCACATAGCGGTTTTGCGTGGTTGTAACGTTGATTGTCCGAGAAACTTGGCGAAATCAGTCACGGTTGAGTAAAGATCGAATGAATTGTTCCATGAAATTTTTTGGGATTACACAAATTCGCTAACGTGATTGCTATAAATTTCTCTTAAGCTATATGAGAGTTAGATACGAGAGAAGATAAACAATTATAAATATCGGGCAATTAATAATTGAATAAAACACATGCGCGCAACCAGCGTCAGAGGAGCGTACGTTTCTATCTTTTAAATTTTATTATTAAATTCATTTTTTATTTACTCGTATTGCTTATTCGCGATTTAAATTTATATGACCTCTGATAATTGTTTTATCAAAGCAAGAAGATAATACAAAAAAATAATAATGAAAGATGTATGTCAAATCCTTTTTCAGAGTTGACGAATCAATTAAAGATTTACTCTTTCATAAATATTGTATTGCGCAATATTGATTAATGCAAACATTCTCTTTTACCAGAGTAAAAAAGAATTCTTAATATATATGATTTCAATACATTTAATATTCATATTTTAATTCTTATAACATTTAGTTTAGTTTTTAAATATAATTGTCGATTAATCAATGCTTTCTATTTGATAGGACATGACGCGATATACAGTGTTATTTCTTTCTTGATCGAGTTAAATTTAAAATTATAATAGAAATTTTCATACTCGGTAATTATTATAATGGATAATACGTGGCGACATAAAAACGTAAGTACGTGTATACATGTACATGCATACATGTATGCGATAAATATTACAAGATATGTCTAAACGAATTTTTAATTATGAGACAGACAACTTTTCCGTTTTACACAAAACAACTCTACGCATTCAATATGAAACAGAGATTATTATGTCATTTGATCTTTGAACGGCGATTAATATATTATACACAAATAATAGTGATTTTTTAGGACGTATATCTTTTTGATAAATCTATGTTTGTAAATTTAATCAAAAAATATATAATTACTACTTGATTTATATACAATAAATTTTTCTTTAAAACAATTAGTGTTCTCTCTTTTTGATCTTATTATCTTTTAATTCAAAATAATGTGATTGATATATATATATGTATAATAAGTGATTGTTTATATTGTCATTATAACTAAAAATTATATAAAGTATTTTTTAGAAAGAAAATGGGAAAGGGACAGAGAGGGAGAAAGAGAGAGAGAGAGAGAGAGAGAGAGAGAGAGAGAGTAAAAAAAGTTACGATTTTTACATGTTATTTTCACTTTACAGAATATAACATTTTAATTTAAATTTGCGTTAAAGCAAGCGTTTAGACAAATATTTAAAATAATTATAACAATCCAAAATAAGATAAAATAGAAAATAGGAAAAACGAAATGCATAACAAAATTATTATTTGTGAAAATTTAATGTATGATATACTAACATCCTTTTATCTTTCTTTTCAAAATTAGAAAAAACTTAAAGTAAGGCAGAAAGTACTTATTAAAATTTATATTTTCAGCATAGATTATTAAAATTTGTAGATTTTATCAGAAATGATATACTTTATAACTATACTACCTTTTAAAATTATTCACAGATTTAAGATTCTGATTGACATCTGATTGTTAATATTCTTACAGGGATGCTTATTAACATAAAAAATTATTAAATTGTTTATTAAGTTAATAAAATGATATTATTACTTTGATTTTTCTCATGATTGTTAGAAATATTCTTAAATTTTATTAACTTTTGAGTTACACAATTTGAATTTAATTTCATGATATTATATTATAAATTTAATGTATTTATAACTAAAAAGTATATTTGTGTACATGTACATAAAATTTAATGTATTTTTCATGAAAATTTATGAAATTTAATGTACGTTCATTTCATTTAAGTAACTACTGTAATTTAATTTTCAGTTAAATCATTACTTTTAATTTCTATAACTACGAGCTTCATGTAAAGATAGCTCGTATTTACATTTCTAACAGTATGCATTATGAAAAAATCGAAAAAGATTTCGGCGCGCAGTATACAGAATTATATACATATATAATAATATAAATCCACACAAATTTTAAGAATTAAAATTCGTTTTGATCGAATATATAAGAATTCTCTTATTTAATTAGACTTATCTTTCATGTCGATTTGAACGTGTGCCAAGGTGGCGAGCAAAACAGAGCAAAGTGACACTAAAGTCGAACACGGTCACTTGGGTCGAACGCGTTAGTAGTAAATCTCGTGTTTACGCCCGATATGCGGACGCGCGCGCATCCGCAGGCACAGTTTGTATCGACGAACGACGCCATAACTGCTGCGGCTCTCTTGGCGGAAAACATTTGAACGAACGACAATAATAATAACGCGTGACCTTAGCTAGCAGGGTGAATTTGTTCGGTTAACAATTGATTCGTTGAAATTCGCGGAAATTCGATTCGACGGAGAAACTCATCATTGTTGATTTCGTATCGTAACTGTTGATAGAGTCCTTGAGTAAGTTATTCGGCGTTCCCGACATGATGGCTGTCGTGACATCTCGCGTGCGCGCGGAACAAATCGAATGGAACTTGGAAGAGAGCGAAGAGAGTAAGTCTACTTTCAATGGATTTTGGCTGTATTGAAAGTTATTGACAAAGATTAGATGTTAAAAAACGCGAACTTGTAATTTGCGAGAGAAGCTCCGGTACGTAACTCGTGATTTTCCGTGAGTTTCCGTTACATGAAAATTGTAAGTAATGTTTAAACGATACATGTAATGTTAACAACGCAACAATATGTAAAATTTACAAGCATAAAATTTAAACATACTCTTATTGGCTTGCGAAACGAAACAAATATTCGCAAATAACAAGATACGAATACCATTTTATAGCAGTTTTATACGAAGGCACTTTTTAAATCTAATGTGCAATAGTAATCATGTCGCATAAATCTCAAATAAATATGTATAATACCTTAATAATTATCGAGAGGGAAAGATTTGAGGGAGAAAAATCATATTTGTCCGAGTAAATCAAATCTTTATTCGGCTCTCTTAATTCTATCTAGATCAGAGAGAGATCGAAACGTCACAAACGTCTTTGAAGCTTTATTATAACAGAAATGTGTTCTCGCTCGTGAAAATTTGTATGTCGAACTTTGAAGATGTGCTAAATGAGTAAGGGACAAAATTGAGAGATATTCGCGGTGTCGACATTTAATTTAGACTCGGCTCCTTCGAATCGTGTTGTTTCACGTTGTTTTGCGGGATTGCGAGAATAGGGAATAATAAAAGCGAAGTAAAGGAGCGCGTGACGCGGGGTCGCGCGTAGTCGGCCATTATCGGCCGGCCACCCCCACCACCGTGGCGAGAGTACCGCTGCTCTAGGCGCTACGCACTACGCGAGTCAGTCGACGATCTACCGGCGAGTAGCGCGGACGCGTTGCGGTAGAGATTCCCGCAGAGGTGACTGGTGAAGCAGCCGATCGGTTGGCAGCGCGGCTGGTTGGCGGATCGCGAGATTTCCTTCCTTTCCGCATATACTCGCATATACGTGCGTCATCGTCGCTGTCATCGACATCGCTCGTTGCCACCTGCCGGTGCTGTCGCCGCTCCCGTCTTTCAATTTTCACACTTGTCATAGATTTCCGTTTCCATAGCTTTGCTATCGTCGCGTCGCTCCTCCATCTCATCTATTACAATCTACTAGTGCCGTCGTCGCCGTTTACCGCTGCCGCTGCTGCCGCCGCCGCCGCCGCCGCCGCCGCCGTCGTCGCCGTCGTCGTCGTCGCCGCCGCCGCCGTCGTCGTCGTCGTCGTCGTCCCGGTGTTGGAGCAGCGCCGCGGCGGTTCCCCTCTATTGATCGAATTTGACCTGCGAAGTTTCCCCTAGCGCGTGTGTGCAGTACAGTGGCGGCCGGTAGTGGCTCTCTCGCGCTCGTGTTTCCGAGTCTGGTAGTGCGGTTGAATTAATCGCGAGCAGCCTCGGTATGTCTGTGCCAACGGCTTGCACGCGATTCAGTGACAACTACGACCTGAAGGAGGAACTCGGCAAGTGAGTAGCATAATTTTACTTACATTCGCGGCGCATGCCGCTTGAACGAGCGAGCGTGCGAAATCCGTTTACTCCGCGTGCTTTGTCGCGCTTACTCGCGACATCGCTCGCTCGCTCGCTCGCGCTTTACTCTCTTTCTATCGCATTTTTGCCGTCTAACCAGTTCTCTTTTCCCATCTTCACTGATAATATTCGCAACGAAAGAACATAGCGTGAGAGGAAGACGGACAAGATGGGAAGGAGGCGAGTCGTTCCTGCCGGCGCGGTGCGATATTCACAATCGGAGCAACTCCTCGGTTCTTCCTCGTCGGATATTCGCGCGTGCCAACGCGTTTCTGCGCGAACGAGCGCAGATAAAGATCACGATTCGCGATCGGCGTATCGCGTATTCGCGTATTTCGTATTCCGGAGCATAGCAGACGACGCTGCGCGGTCGGCCATAATTGTTCCCTGCTGTTCTCTGCGTATGCGGGGTCTATCCGCCTTCCTTCCTCCCTCCCTCCCTTCTTCTCTTCCTCTTCCTCTTCCTGTACATCCTCTACAGCGTTTACCGTTTGCATTCTGTCGTTTCTTATCTCTCCTCATTTCTTCTCCTCTCCTCCATGTGCGCGCTCTCGCCTCGGTTCTCTAATCATGTATGTCACGCCAAGAGTCTCGGTGTCTTTCTCCTGTTTCTCTCTAGTCTCTGTCGCGGTCGCGGGAGACACCCCGCATTGCATTTCATCTATATTTAAGCGCCACGGGCCGTCTGCTCGTGTGGCTCAGCCTCTATATATAAACTATATAACTATAAAGCGTCAGGGCGTCCGTTCTTCTTCGTCTCCTAATTCTTCTCGCGTCGCGCCGTGCGAGAAGCATCGTGTATACGTTCGCGGATCAGTTACCGCGAATCGATATCGCGTCGTCGCGCCGCTTTTTACCTTCGTCACCCCCTTCCCCCCGCTCCCCCTTACCCCTCTCCCTCCCGTATCCTCCGCCCTCCGTTTCGCTCCGCTCGCACGCGCGTCCTCTTTCCACCATCTCCTTGTCCATCCGTTTTCCCCTTTCTCGCGTTTCTCCGTTCTCTTCTCCTCCTTCTCTTCGCCATCTCCCGTTGCTGTCTTCCACCCTCGTGGCATGAGCGACGGCAGGTGGTTGCATGCTGTTTTATCCCTAAAAGTTACTAGATCCTCCCTCCGCGCGATCTCATTGCGCTTAAAAGTCACTTGAAAAATTATGCGTTACTTTCGCAATAATAGAAGCCCAAGCTGAAATTGTTATTTCTATTAAAAATTACTTGTAATTAATTTCCGTAAAAATGTATAATTAATAACTTCTAATTAATAGTTGGGGTAGCTTTATTAAAGGATTAAATATGTATAGAGAGAGAGAGAGAAAGAGAGGGAAAGAGGGTGGAGAGAGAGAGAGAGAGAGAGAGAGAGAGAGGGAGAGAGAGGGAGAGAGAGAGAGCCGTTAGTTTGAATAATTGTGCGATTGTGTATATCGTGAGATAAAGCATTCTCTCTTTTCTTAAAAAAAAAATATTCTTTACTGATTTTTCTAATAAGAAAATTTTTTTACGTTACATTTAATTTATTTGTTAATCTAATACAAGCTAGCGTTTCCCAACTATTTATTTCCCAACTCTTTGCTCTTTGATATTTATCGTTTTATGCAGGAACAAGAAAATCCGATGGAAATAACAAATTAATATTCAAAAGATGCATGCCAATGCATACATCTTTGTAGTTTGTACTTGATATGCGCTTTCCGCTAAAAAGCTATAAGCCAACCCTTCAATATTTGTTAATTGTAGTCATTTTGAAGCAGAGTGTATGTCGGTACTCACGAATATTCTCATAATTCTTTTTTATCAAAATATGATACTTTGTATCTGGCTCGAACTTGTTTTGCAAAAGAACGATGAATCAGCTTATAATCCAACTTTATTGCATTAACCCTTTTAGGCTCGATTTTTTATTTTCTTTAATTGTTGATTTAGCTCAACCTGATGATAATATAAAAATTGTTTTTTCTGGCTGTCGTTAATTATTAAATTGATGATTTCGTGAGCTTTTAAAGTTATCACACAAAAACTTAGTTTTGTGCTTAATTATAGCTAGAAAAACACACTTTTTACATCATCCAGTTAAGTGAGATTAAATTTAAACCACAAGTTAATCAAATAATGAAAAACCGAGGCTTATCTCAATATCTTTTTTATCGAATAACAACTAATTTTATTACATAATACATTTTTTAATATTATAATAGTAGTTAAGGAAGAGTTGCCTTAAATTAAATTAGGACGAAAATATTTTTTTTCGATAAATAGAGATACATAGAGACTGGAACATGCTTAGAACACATGCTACAACAGAGAGAATCGATTGTGTAGCTTGAAATAAGGTGAAAATAATAAAAATAAGCAAATTTACTAGATGTTGATCAATGAAATTATATTCTCTTCAAATTTGCTCGTTTTTTTTATTTTCATTTGAAGGTATATAATCGAATCTTAGACTATTCACTTTAACGATAATTTTTCTTTTCAAAAAAGCTCTCTCTCTCTCCACTCATAATGATCGTATATAGAGTGTGTCTGATTGTCGAATATTTTCTCTCACTTATAACAGTAAATAATTAATATGACTGTTTCTGAATTTCTGAATTAATGAAATATTAATCATATAATGATTTAATTCATCTGATATAAAACGATCGCTTTCCACAAAAGAAAAGACGACATGCCGTGATCGCGAATGACAGTCATAATGTTATACATATTGTGATTGTACACATTTAGAATCTCTCAAAAAGTGAAATACGCCATTTGGATCGATGAATTATTATGTTTGAAACTTATTTTATAATGCTACTTTATATGTATGTCAATTATTGTTGCTTTACGTCATTAAACTTGGAAATAATTATTCAAATTGTAAGTGTAAGAAAACAGAACAAATTTAAAAGGAGGCGGCAAAATATTTCTTTTCCGTTCTTATGCTTTAATTTAATAGAAACCCTGAGAAATATTACAATACGCAAAGATTTCTCTGCAAGTTCAAAGTATAATATAATTATATTTGCGAAATTTAGCACGGTCGATTTTTCCGTTTTATATATATTTTCGAGCAGAATATATTAAGCAAGCATATTATATAAGACCAAATCTCCTGTTTATGTAGAAAATATTTGAGAAAGACTTTATGATATCTATTTGTTTGGCATACAATAATTGATTACGTGTTTTCTTCGTAATAATGCCGGCTGAGTATGTTGTCATGTGAATGTAGCCACAAAGAATGAGATCGACTTTCACGGATATATGATGTTTGGAGAGTTTGAAAAAAAAATGCGAAACATAAATATTTTCAACCGCACTATCTCTCGTAACATTATATTATACTTTGGAGAGGCATTTTCGTGAATTATAATATTTGTCAAGGTTTTTAATAAATTGTTTTTAATAAATTAAAGCATAACTCGAAGAGAAAATAGATATTCCGCTGTCTTTCTTTTAAATTTGACCTATTTTTCCCACATTGCAATTTGAATTTCCTACATAAATGGTTTAAAATCAACATTTTGCAAACATTGGGTTAACTGATTTGTAGGAATCATGATAATTGTGACACTAATGATGATATAACAAAGAAAAAAATTTTTTTAAGAATTAATTTTAAGAGAAATTTAAATAGGAAGATGATTTTATTATTTATCATCTTTTTGATTTTATTTAGATATTTTGTCGTATTATTGATAAATATTTTATTATTGACAAATGCGATGTATTAAAGTGGATACTTAATTTTTTATAAACGCATATAAAACGTATTATTAATATTTGATGATGTTTTGAGAATTTACGGGATTTTCTCGTATAAAACGATGTTCCCATCGCGCTTTTCGATGTCATTATTCGTAACTGTTTCTTCACATTTCCCGCAATGGCAATCATCGTGTCACATTCCCGCGTGCATTTACCGGTGCATCACTCAATTTCAATCGAAGCACCATGGATTTCGCAATCAGCGCCAGTCGTTTGGAATATTTACCACGATATATGAGAGTGTGAAAGAGTAAAATTCTGATATACGTTCGTGTAGATACATGCTGGTTCGTACGCATATAATGCATTCACACATGTGTATATACATATATATATATATATATATATATATATATATATATATATACATATAATTTTGCAATTTTTCTTAATTAAATTAAGATTTATAAAAGGAAAATTGAAATCTCTTATATATTAAAAATTTAAAAGAAAAGAAATTATGTTTACATATATGTTATATAATATATTTTAATTATATCACTTTATCACGGAATTATTTTCCGCTTTATAAGTATGTATTTTGCAAAAATTAAACTGGAATTAATTTTTAACATATTTCTGAATATTATAATATTAATTTTTAATTATATTATTTTCTACGTAATTTTAGTATATGTTCTTAAATTTGTTAAGCTTATTATAATGTATTAGATTTCGAGTGATTTTATGCGCTTATATATACATATACAGGATTTTCATAAGAAACCATTCAGCATTTATATGCTAGACAGTACACCATACTGAGCAAGAAAGTCTTAATGAATATACGTTGAAAACTCAACCGTTTCTAAAATATAAACAATTTTGTATGTTAGTATCATAACTCTGACTTATTGGTTTCTACGTGTCGTATGCGACGTGAAGGTTTACCTTCAGCGTTTATACAAACCGCGTTCTGAATGTCCTCATTCATTTTCCATACACGCTTTATAATGAAATATTTCACTGGGTCGATATCAATAAGTTGACATGAAATAGCTATTACGATTGAATGGACATTATGGGAGATCAGTTCATTGGTTCTGTAATTCTCCCAAATAGGCTATCAGTATGGTTGATGTTTCTCTCTTTTCACGACGTATGCAACACATAGAAGAGATAATAAGTCAGTTATGATACTAACATACAAAACTGTTTCTATCTCAGAAACAGTTGAGCTTTCGATCTATATTCTCTATGATTTTTTTACTTAATGTATATATACAATACTATAAATGCTGAATGGTTTTTTTACGAACACCTTGTATGTATATTAATACGCGTCTCAAGTTGGATCCATTGTACGATTACTATTAACGATTGACGTCACTTGACTACGATGGATTAGAACTTGGACTTAAGCAAATGAGCGCGATCAAATACAGATGAATAACTTAATTGCTACACTCGCGACACTTTTTGCACGCATTGAAGCAAATTGTTCATTCATGTTTACGTTCATTTGCTTAATCCGGATTCGGTTTTACATAAATGTGTAGCAACATTTAATGTGCGAGACACACGTGCATCATGTAGGAGATTTGTGCATGCGTGCGTGCGTGTGCGTGCGTGCGTGTGCGTGTGCGTGTGCGTGCGTGCGTGTGCGTGTGCGTGTGCGTGTGTGTGTGCGTGCGTGCGTGCGTGCGTGCGTGTGTGTGTGTGTGTGTGTGTGTGTGT
>Ga0157364_1005828_pt1 | contig 12601 bp, 9 predicted proteins | sample AttsexASBM2_FD_111476 | JGI IMG/M metagenome (GOLD analysis project Ga0157364, IMG submission 111476) | Fungus gardens microbial communities from leaf cutter ant in Ribeirão Preto, State of São Paulo, Brazil - Atta sexdens ASBM2 | ecosystem: Host-associated > Fungi > Mycelium > Unclassified ... | reverse complement strand
TACTGTAAAAAAAAGTATTCAAATATTTACTCATTCCAAGTATATCAAAAGTTTATATATCTTCATAAATCTATTATAAGTTCATCGCAAGCATCAAAATTTATTCAAAATATATTTTGAATCTTAGCAAATTTAATCAAGATTATTGAATTAAAACAAATCTGATTTGCTTATTATATATCTATTTCTACCAATGTAGATTAAACTTAATCTCGGTTTAATTTATCTTTCATCATTCTTAAAATTAAAAAAAGATGAATAGTTAGTTGAATCCGAGATAAACCGAGATTAAAATTAAACGGACATTCATAGAAACGGGCATAAGTCGCTTCTTCGATAAAATTTTATAATATTCTTTGAAAAAAAAAAATTCTTTGTTTCGAATACATGATAATATTTTTCTACAATTTATAATAAATACGTTTGAAAACCATTAGATGTGAGAAAAAGTTCGTGGCGTTTTTCCCGTTAGGTGACATTAAAAAAACGCTACGAATTTTTTCCCTAATATTAAGAAAATATTCTTTGTTAACGATAACTGTTACTTAAAAGAAAAAAAGGAAACTAAGTAACTTTTTAGTTTTTTTTGGCAATAGAATGATTCTTTTTTTTATGTATGTAAGATCCTGTAAAGAGGATAAAAAATGGTTATACATGGGACGCATCGATAGGAGACAATAGTTGCTATTTTACTAAACGCGATTTATGTAACCAAAGTTCGCATATATCGTGGTGGGGACGACAGGTGCAAGTCGATACTTGCTTCCCGAAATCGTCGAGTCCATACTTGATTTACTTTTACCTCGAACGTTGACAAGGTCGTTCTCTCAGTTCTCTGTGACTTTTGTTCGCGTCGTAGCGAGACGAATTTTGCCGAGTTTGTGTCTCGCGGAACTGACAAACTACTAGTCGATAATCGAGTCGCGTCGAGAAATAAAAAGAATTGTCTTTCTGCGCGCCAGAAGAAGAAAGATAAAAGTCACACTGATACACTGAGAAAAATGTCAGGTTGAATTAATTGAAATTCTGATTGGAAATGATGAATCAGAATTTTCTAGTTTGTCCGTTTTCAATCATTTTTCTCAATGTAAGCAAAATTTTTTTTATTCTCGATGAAATTGCTATTACAATTTGGAACTATTAAGATTAAAACAAGACCATTTATATGAATTTACAACTATTTTTTTCGTGAATGAATAATAATCACTAGCTCTTTATTTAATATCGATATAATTGGGAATAATATGTATATAAAGCTTATGAATTGTGTTGTATATTTCAAGATTACGTTTATACATAAAATTTTTACGTATTATTTACGTTAAGTTTATACGAATATTTTTCATGCAGACAATAGAAGCATCGTGAAATATATAAATTACTATAAATTGGTAACATAATAATATAGAAAGAAGTAATTAAATTTTATGATTATTAATATATCTGACTCTGATTTTTGTTGATAAATAAAAAAATATATATAAGCGAGATTGAAGCTTTAGTGCAGTCTAGTGAAACGATAAAGAACATAAACTTTGATAATTTATAGATTGTTTACATAGATACGTAAAATATTGTTACATGATTTACATTGTATACACGTAAATTATTATATCTTGTTTTTATATCATATAACTGTAATCATATAAATTAAGAACAATACAGTCTCAGACACAATTGAAAGACATATGCAGGCAATAGGAATGGGAAATAACAGATTTCGATTTATCAGAAATATGTTCTGTTATATATTATTTAATTATTGGTCTTCAATAATTTTTTACTTAAATACTATTAACTTTACAGAAAAACAACAAGACACAAAAATTGTTTGTTTTCTTCTCATAAAGTTCTAAGAATTTTTTCAGGATTTTTTAATCAACTTTTTAGTACTGCATTTTCTTATATTTGCAACTATTTTTACCATCATGAGAAAATATGATATTAAAAAATTCAGAAAAAATTCTCAGAACTTTATGAGAAGAAAATAAACAATTTTTGTCTCTTGCTGTTTTTCTATAAAGTTGAGTATTTGAGTAAAAAATTATTAAAAATATTTAGCGATTTTTAATAATTAATATCTTGTTAACTATTGTGAAAATTGCAAAATGATAAAGGACTTTTTAACCGAGTTTAGTCCGCTCTATTTATTGGGTTGTCCCGAAAATTCGTGTCGACTAACCTACATAATTTAATAAATATATACTAAAATTTAAATTTTCTGCGTTTCAATTTTCTTTCAATATCGGCACGAACAACCCAATACATAAAAGCGCTTGACAAAAAGTTGCGAGACATCCTGTATATATTTTATAATAATTAATATGTGTGGTTAGTACTTAGATTTAAATCGCTTCCCGAAACGACGCGACGAAGAAGTTAAATGTGAATCGCGATGAGTTAACAAGATGTTAAATATGAGATAATTTGCATCTTTATTAATTAATAGAGGTATTAATAAGGTAGAAAAGAAAGAGAAATAACGTAATGGCGCCAGTTCCAGTTGGCCGTATATATTGGTATACTTCTGCTAAATTATTTATCTCCCTCTCGATTCTGCATTATGTCTTACATAATAGCACTACAACGTATGATATTTTTCTTAGCTGTGACTGATGCAATTTTTTGTTAAATTACAGATGTGCGTAGAAAAGTTGAAGGATGACCCAAATGTAAGTATCGTTACATTATCTATATGATATCATTAAACGGCAATACATTGTTATCTAATTACATTAATTATATAATAATGCTTTACATTATCTTTTTAGAGTATGAAATTTTTTCGTTTTTGCTCTGCATTTTAATACTATAAGTATTAGTAATCCCAAAGCAAACTATTGTCACTTTAACGTTAAAATGATGTCTTTAAAATAATTCTTATCAAAATAACATCAGTTTGTTACCAGTCTGATTCCATTTTTATTTTTTAGGTTAATATATTTTTTATATAAAAAAATAGAATTCTGAAATTCTTTGACTTTTTAATAATTATATCTTTTATACTGATGAAGTATTTAATTTTTCACTTTTTTTATTTTTATAGTAATTCATTTACTTAGTCTTTTTAATAAGTAAAAAACTTCTAATGTTAAAGTTAAACATCTAATTTTATGGAACATAAACATGTTACGCCGTTAGTTTTTAAAAAAAAAAACTTCTTTAAATAACCTTAGTTTTTAAAAAAACTTCTTTAATTATTTATATTATATATTATATTATATGTATATATTATACAAAAAAAATTTCTTTAATTATTTTGGCAAATTATACAGGCAAATGTGTATACATTTGTCGAAAATGATGCCGCAAGTCATATTTCACTAGCGCATCAGATTTCCGAAATAATTGAGATTTAATATGGAAACAATTTTTTGCTGTATTTCTTTATAAAAAATGTCAATGATATCTTGAAATTCCGATTAAAAATCATGAATGTATTGTTTATCCCTTATAAAATGCATGTTTTATTTCAATACCTTATTTTTTAGATTGATTGTTTTGAAAAATTTAAATATATATAATATATATAAGAGTTTTTTTTGAGATAAAAAATATTTTCAAGCTTTTCGATTTTTAATATAATTATCTTCAGTGAAAAACTATAATACACATTAATTTAAATCACAAATATCGAGCATCGCTTTTTACATCGCTTATTACTTATAAATTATAATTATCTTTTCGTATACGTGTTTGCTGTAATACATCCAAATGTCAAAATTATTATATAAAATTCTCCAATATACATATTCACAATTAAATATTTGAATATGTATATTGGAGAATTTTATATATAACTTTGTCATCTGGATGTAATTATGAGGAACGCGTATACACGGAGAAGATAATTACAATTTGTCTAACTAAAAAGCGATACTCGATATTTGTGATTTAAATTAATGTATGTATTATATGTTTTTCACTGAGGATTAATCATATAATAAAGGCCGAAACGTTTGATAATATTTTGTATCGTTGACATTGTTTTATTAGCGAATGACATCCGGTTTGGCTTGAATAGCCTTTTATCATAGCCTTTTATCAGCTTATTTGAATTTTAAAGTCATATACTTATATAATTTCTAGTTTGTGAATATCAATACAATAATTTATCGTTTATTATTCCATTAAATTATATATAAATATATATATATGTACACAAGTTGTCTCATTTTAATTGCTTATCTCGAATACTTTGAAAAAAATTGCTTTTTTAAAAAAAATGTTATATACAAAAGTTGTATGATATCTATATCGAAAGCCACAACTAGACATTGTACCAATATACTTCATCGTCATAAGCAGAAAATTTGCTATGTTAGAAAAACTTCTTATAAAAACCTGTATTTAAATCCTTCATGGTTAAAAAACAAGATATTGAAATTTAAAAAATGCATTTAATAGAGAATAAACAATTCATGACTTCTAAAATTTCAGGACAATGAAAAAAGTATCAAATATAAATATCGAAGAAACCATTAAATTTCAATTATTTTGGAAATCTGACGTGTTTGAATTTTTTAGTTTGCGACATCATTTTCAGCATTCAAAAATCTATAAGAAACCTAGTCCGATCCAAAATATAATTTTTTACTGTAAACTAGTGTAATTTTAGCATTCCGGGTTTGCGATTTGATTTATTTCTAATTATGATGGGATTTGAGATTCAGAGAACAGTCGGATACAATGAAATTTTGCGAGAGTTTGTGTGCTATACTTCTGGAATCTCATAAGTTACGCCGCGCACAACTTTGACCAGACATTTCATCTCGCGACAATTAGTGCGGGATGTTGTTTATGCATATTATGAGGAACTTTTCTGTTATACATGTTTAAAACCCAATTATTAATTTAATTTAATTTTAGCGATTGCTTAAAAAACAAAATACTTGACATGTAACTTCATTATATCGAATGATTTCTTATTGACGATTTTAAGTCAATTTTTTGTGATTGAATTATCTATTTGCTTTTGTTTTGCATTACAATAACAACAATAATACCCAATAAGCGTATCAATATATACACAATTATTCCGCGCAATATTCCACTAAGATTTCGATGTACGCAAATCGCTCAAAATCCGATGATTGCGTGATTCCAGAATAAATGTGTTTGGATTCGATATATGATCACAATACGTCTTGTTACAGAATTCAGACATTCTCGGGCAGATAAAAAAGATTCAGGTGCACATCGTCTCTCTGGGAAGATGCCAGGTAAGCGCGGACAATTGATTTTCTTTCATGTTGCATGCACGTAGTGATTCATGATGCATCTATACTATGACTTTTTTCCTATTATGAGACCCTGCAATTTCGTAATCAATCTCTCAGTCAGTCGGTCGATCGTGTGATTTTGAACGTGAAAATGCGTCCAAAGTTAAATGAGTTTCTAAAAATGATTGTGTCTTAAAAACTAATAATTCTTTTTCTTTGTATACATATTTTTGTATACAAAGTGAAAAATTGTGTATACAAGTAAAAAATTTACATTAAGGTGGCACAGTTCGAATTTTTAAAACTCATGACACAGTTTTAACCCTTTGCGGATCGGCGATCCCATTTGAGTCATCCTCCTTTATTTTATATTCATTCAATTTTTATGAAATTTGGTCTATAATAATTTGATAATGCTTTATTCGAATGAAATCAAAAATAAGAAATTTAAAATATTGGATTTAATATGGGGGACAGAATTTGAAAAAGATAATTTGATTGATTTGATTTGATATAATACTCGGTTTTAGGAAGTTTTTAATTGCGAAATGCAAGATCAAGTTTCTTGCTTTGCTTTATTTGTGTTACATAAACAGTTAGTATTAATTTCCAAACTGGCTTTCAAATAATTTCTCTAATTATGAATTCTGTGATCCTCTTTCATGGAGATTACTATCCTTTGATATTCGATATTTTTGAGTTATATTTAAACACAGAGATATCTAAAATCGGGTTTCACAATAATCAGATTATTTTTTTATTTGAATTTTAGGATTCTCAAACCAGAATCGAATTCAACGACTTAGAAAATTTTTAGAAAGTACAATCTTCTACAAGTTACTTTATTAGAAAGCTCCAGTTCTCAAAAAGTCTAAGAGTACACTGTTTCTTACTTCAAAAGTAATTTAACTAAAAAAAATTAAGTTTTTTAAAAAAGAAGAAAAACTTTTTAACTTAAGAGAAAATTATTAATTAATTGATATCAACAAAAGAACATACTTTTAGAAACATGAGCAAATCTTTAAAAAAATTCTCTTTTTGAACTGTGTTGATTTCAATATGGTGTAAAAACAGATTCGAAATAATTCATCAAAAGTGATATAATTCAAAGTATCACAATTAATATTTATCTCAATCAGTTAGAATGAATAAATTTAAAATAAAACAATTTTTTCTTCAAACTTTTCAATCACTAAAACTAACTCTAAATGTTTCAGTAGAAGACTATTTTATATTTACAAAAACAACACAATTCAAAATGTACTCTTATAAAAAATATCATGTCTTCGAAAACTTTAAGAACGTTATAAGAGTTATTTAACTGATGGATTGTAAAGTTAAGTATATTAAATAGTTAGTATATTCTCTATAATTGATAAAGTAATCTTTACTTAATTTTTAACTTATTTATAACTAATAATAATAACTAATAACTAGAAAATCACATTTTTTTTAAAAGTATTTTTGAAGTAAAAAACAATGTACTTGAATATATATTGATTAATTGAAAATATAACATGAATGTAAAAATTATAAATATTTACTATTCCAATTAAAACATTATTTTAATTCAGAATTAAAAAAATGCTTCATTGAAAAATTGTTATTTTTCAGATGTGTTATTTCTATCGATATGTTAACTATAAAAACCCTAGCAAAATTATATTTTTGTACAAGTTGTTAGTATCGATCAGGGCTATTATTGATCCACAGTGTGGGCTGCTACAAAAACTTTGGCATGCCTTGCTTAACTTTTACAAAGTACGAGTTTTATCATGCCGCAGTATCACTTGCGTGGTACTGACTGTAAAATGGTTAAATATATCGATCATGTATTACATGAGCTTTGTTACGGCGAGTTACGAAAGTCCTAATGAAAAAGGAGGGCGTGAATAAAATTTGTTAACTTTATTATTCCAAGATTAAGTGAGCGAGATGGTGATATTTATCATTCTTGTATATATAGCTACGTTCTTTTCTAATTCAATGTTCTTTTGCCTTCGACGGTATTGATAACAAGTGAGATAAATAATCGGGATGTAATGGACAGGGGATAGACACGGGGATGATACGCAGAGGCTGCGAGAGTAGGAAAGCGTGATGCGAACGCGGGGCAAGGGGTTGAGCGGACGAGAGAGGGAGACAATCCAGAAAGAAGAAGCAAGAGCGACTATGCGAGCGCAGGAGAGATGCCCGGGAGCAGAGAGACGGAGCGGTTCAAAATCAATAAAATGTCCTGTGAAAACGTTTTCGGCTCTTTATAAAATCTCCACATCCTTTTTCATCCGTTTATGTCCCCTTGTTCAACTCCCCATCTCGCTCTTGCAGCTTCGAGAACATTTTTCTCGTTTATATATTTTCCAAGTCATTTTTTCCAACAGTTATCCGTTTCTCATTTACTTTAAAAGTGCTGGAAACTTTCTTGAGCTTTGCGAAAGTTAACTTTTGAATATATAGATATATATAGATATATATAGAATAAATACGTTCTTGTTTCACAATCTTAATCATGCAACTATGTTAACATTCTATTTTGTTCCGCCTTTTATAACATTTACACTTATTTGTTTGTATTTTTATATAAAGGTATAACAATTATTCGAATGTTTGCACATATGTTATGTTTTGCTAAAACGTGCTGAAGTTAATATACCTGGTTTATCGCTTGTGTAAATTGTTTCAAGCCTATTGTCCATGATGCTAGAAATTCGGTCCGAACCTCGGACGAAGAAAGAATTGACTAATCACATTGGTCATGTGATGACTAAATTGTTCAAATGTGATTTGTTAATTCTTTCGAGATCTCGGACCGATTTCTAGCATCGTGGACATCGAGCTTAAGGATCTCTTTTAGAAATCACCGATATTAAGTAACACTACGATGCGCTATATATATATCTCTCTGCTTGTTATAACAGAAACAGATCGTGCAGCGACTGCGCAAAGAAGTGGACGCGTTCAAGGCAGACAACGCGAACGGATCGAAAGTTTCTGTACCATTTCTCCTCGGACTGAACAACAACAATCACATTACGAACAATAATGAAACAAAGCATGAAGCGACCGCTAATGGTTTCGGAACAAAGGAGAACTATGAAAAAGTTATTAGAAATGGCGATGTTCATCATTCGCACCTACGAGATAACGATTGTGCGAAGTAAGCTTATGTATCTTAAAGAAACAGTAAATTGATTAAGAAGTCCTTTCAATCTTTCAATCCATTATTTTGATTCTTTCAATTCATTATTTTGCGAGGAATGTCTAGGATCTCTCGTCTTATAAATTCCTGAAATGCATGAATTCTATTTATATACATTATTGTATTTAGCGCAAATTGTTTTACAGATTGTTTTACAAAAAAGTTATATTTATCTTTATCTGAAGAATATTGAATCAATCTGTATTAATTGGAACTCTGATGAAAATTTTTTTCATTTTCCATATAATTTTTCAAAATTTTTATATAACTTTCAGAATTTTTTAATAACTTTAGAAAATATTTCTCAAGTTTTTTTTATAGAAATTAGAACGCTTTTTAGAAGTTCTAAATAAAGTTTATATCTTTTCCGTAATTTTTCTATGTTTTAAAACTTTTCGAAATTTTAAAAAACTTTTAAGATTTCTAATTCTATAATTTCTGACAAAATTTTATAAAATCTAAAAAAAATTTTTTTTTTTTCTAGAAATTATAGAAATCTTCGAATATTTTAGAATTCTCACGCACATGAAACATTTAAAAATGTAGATTTTCTCAATATTTCTTAAGTGTTTCAATTTGTATAAAAATTCTGAGAAAATTGTTACCAAAAAAATTATCATAGAGAATAAAAATCGAGATATAGTATTGAAGTGTGAAAAATACTCCATGCGAATAATATAGAATTAATTATGATAGATTGAAATTTGTTTCAGGATCATACAAAGTTATTTTATATGAAAATTCATCGTTGAAATATGTGTAACAAAGATTTTGGAATTTTTTAAATTAAAAGTTTTTTTATAGATTACGTCCCAGCTCGGTGGAAACCGTTTCCGGCGAGGACGACATCATTGAGGTGCCGTTGGACGAAAATTCTGATATCACGCAAGAAAATGTGCAAAAAGAAAAGGAGATACAAATAAAGGAGATACAAAAGAAGGAAATACAACAGGAGAAGGTGCAAATGAAGGAGGAAATGCAAAAAGAGGAGGTGCAAAACGAAGAAATGCAAAAGGAGATAAAAAAGGAGGAGATGCAAATGAAAGAAGTGCAAAAAGAATACATTGAATTCACACATTCGGCCGAAAAGTGCTACTATCTAAATAGCCTCGGGCTTATTACCAAATCCAAATTCATCGAGCTGCAAAATAGGAGAGTGGAAAGAAAACGTCGTAGCACGGCAAATCCGCATTTTGTATACTCTATGCTCGAGCAACCATCCGTAAGTAATATATGTTAATGCTTTTATATATATATATATATATATATACATTTTTTGTACGTAAAATATGGATTTTTCCGAAATCCATATTCCGGAACCATGTAATCTTATATATCTTTCAAATTAACTTTTTAATTAATGTCTTATAAAATTGAGATACACATGGGACAAGACTCGGGATCAAATCCAGAATTGGACAATTAATTAACGCTGTTAAAGCGGCTTCAGACGACATTATGATGAAAGTAATATTACTTCCTACTCATGGACGAGACATAGCCAATGTACATTAATATTGAGCATTGTACTATTGACTGTTATGTGGTTAAAATCAATGTTAACATTTGTTACGAAGGTCATATTAAAAAAAAAAAGATATTGATCTTTTACGTTCCAACTTCGATTAAGTTCAATATAATAATGTACTTTTTGTAATATAATATTATACACATAACGTAAAAAAAAAATATTATTTTTTATTAAAAAGATATGTGAAATCTATGACTGGTATTCAGTAGTAGGTTTTTATTGTAAGACCGTCTTAAGTAATATCTTAAGACGCTAATATAGCTCTTTGATTGATTCAAGACGCGGGATCTTGAACATAAGAACTGACTATGAATATTAGCCATAAGCCATAAGATGTTCTCGATTGGAGCAATAACCTAATTCTTGAATTTGTAAATTTATATGAGAAATTTCCTGAAATTTGAGATTCATAAGACATTAAAAATACAAAAATCCTAATAAATGTTTGAATTAATATTTAAACAGAGCTCAACGCAAATTATTTAATCGAGATTTTAGAAAAGAAAAAAATAATGACAGCATATAGAATTCTAAAAAAACTTCAATTTAAAGATATCATTCATCTCATTTTGTGTTTTTTTTCTTTTATCAATAAAAATTGTGCATAAGAAATAACTGTGGCAGTTCCTGTGACATATTGGTTTCCCAACATTGGTTTCTAGTGTATTCGCGAATATTGACGTGAATTGGACGTATCGTTTGGAGTCGCCTTTATGAAGTCACACATCATCTCCATCCATTTATTTTTTATACATATAAATACTAAACTATAGTTTTTGAGTTATCTATGTATTTAAAAAGTAAATTTAAGGCGCTTTGGATGGGTTCATTTTCTACAATTTGACACTGTCAAGTTTTAGTTAATTTATATTTTGACGTATGTATTTTAGAAACGAAGGAGGTATTCCTATTTATCTGGAAATCCACCTCACACTCGGCAGACGACTGCACGTATGAACGGTCCATCGTCACCACTTAACAAAACTCAGCCAACCAAACCTACCTCGCCATCGGAACAAACGAAGCCGTTGGTCCCAATCCAAAAATCTACTACCAGGCCAAATATCCTCAGAAACGCGGAGAGCAAAGTCTTCGTGAATAAAAGCAAAGTAGAAGACAATCAAACGCGATTGTCTGTATCTAGTGCCAAATCTGTTCAGTCGGTAGGTAGCAAGGCTGTTCACATACCTGGATTACCGTCTAGCTTGACCATCGAAAGGATAGGGAGTGACTCTATCGTATGCATCTGTTGTGAAAATCCAGGTGAGTAAAAATATGACAAATGTAAAAAAATATGATAAAATATGATAAATATTAGAAATATGTTGTTGATTCCCTTATAATTTTATTAAAAACTTCTGCAAATACATACATATATATAATATTTAATGCACGATTCTGATTTTTAGGTTCATTAACGTCGTGTAAGAATTGCTCAAGTAATTATCACGTTTCGTGTCATACTCGACCAGCGCCTCCATCTAGGATCTGTCCAAAATGTGTTTCAGCAATAAAGGAGGAAGAAAACATCGAAAAAGATGAAGAAGAGGAGGAACAACTGGAAGGCGAGAACAAATTTCATTTCAAAAAGGACGAAAAATTCGGTAAATCGTCCTCGATTTCTTGAAAAAAGAAATTCTCCTCTTTTAATAGCACTAAACGTGTGATTGACAAAAAAGTTCTTATTCCTACAACTTTAATTGTGAAAAGTTCGCGGTAGGCTTATCTCATTTTGCGGCAGTAAATCGGTCGGGAATTATTGATTTTCTGATTATAAAGAAAAACTGGCAATTTTTTTTGTTGCCTTTTCAATTAGTAAATTGTAAAGTAATGGCGAGAAGTTATATTGATCAAGACGAAATCATGAAGGACCGGTAAATCGGCGCAAAGCACATTATTTTAAATAAATACAGGAATTTGTATAACATGAGTCCATAACTTCTAGATTTTACATACAACGAGGTATCGCAGCGTTGCCGCAGACTTAATTGAGCGTAAGCACGCACGCACTGAATAAACGAGAGAGGCAACCTGCCGGAAGAAGTGTCCGCGTGTGAGACCGGCTTCTCGATTACGGCCGAAGAATTTGCAATTAAGAAGAACTTTTTGGTCGATCGTCCACGAAAGGGCAAAAAAAAAAAACAACCTGTATATTGAACGCAAAATATCTTGCAGAGGAAAAAGAGAGAGAAAGATATGACCTGCTCGAGCGAAACTCGGATCTGAGATTGCAGGTTTACGAGTTGGAAAAACGTTCACAACTACTCGGCCAGTCACTCCAGGTTCGTCCTGTGGCCTGTATAGAGACAAATTATAAAGTTCACTTTTATTTGGAATGCTCTTGAGTTGATCGAATATTGTAAATTATGATTTTCGTCCTTTTGTTTTTTCATTCAAAAGAACCTGCAAGATCTCTGCGTTTTTTCGTTATATTTTTTTCCATTCATATAAGGGCAAGTCGATTCTGTTGTCCAAGATATGTCTGTAAACATGAAAAATGATCTCAAGAATGTTTATTAGTAGTAATAATAATAATAATATTAGTGTGTGTGTGTGTATGTGCGTGCGTGTGCGTGCGTGCGTGCGTGCGTGCGTGCGTGCGTGCGTGCGTGCGTGTGCGTGCGTGTGTGTGTGTGTGTGTGTGTGTGT
>Ga0157364_1005827_pt1 | contig 12602 bp, 1 predicted proteins | sample AttsexASBM2_FD_111476 | JGI IMG/M metagenome (GOLD analysis project Ga0157364, IMG submission 111476) | Fungus gardens microbial communities from leaf cutter ant in Ribeirão Preto, State of São Paulo, Brazil - Atta sexdens ASBM2 | ecosystem: Host-associated > Fungi > Mycelium > Unclassified ... | reverse complement strand
TATAGAGTTAAAAAGAGAACGATTTTACTGAAGTAAGTATCTAAAAATTTAGATAGACAGATCTGAAATTGTTGGTCCAACAAAAATTATAATTTTGTTGGACCAACAAAATAATTACGTAGGAAATTCAAGCATGATAAACAATACTGCAAAAAGTTTTGATTTTCTCGCAACCAGCTTGAACGCTCTACATACAAAATTACTTTAATAGTCTAACAAAATTTTTTTCAGATCTGTAACTGAATTTTTAGATATTTCAGCAAAACATTTTTTCCATATAATTCTTTGCGTCAGCAATTCTAGAAATTTTATAAGAAGAAATTTTATTATTTAAAAAATTATTGCTACGTAATGGAAATTGCACACTATGTAGCAATAATAATTTACTAAAATTATTGATGATTAACGTATTTCTGCTGCATCTATTTTTTATACCTACTTTTTTGAAACAGGGATGAAACGTTAAAATAAATATGATTAACTTAATCATTTACATATTATAATAAAAATTATGAAAAATTTCAGAAAGTGTAGTACTATAAATTTAATAAAAAGTTACAAACCAGTTATTTTGATTGTTTTGGTATGGTGATTTATTATTACATGAATTGATCTCACATAGTAATAATTTATTTTGTATAAAATAAACGTCTGTATTACCTTGGAACAATGTACGTAGTATAAATTATCATGTGTTTCGTTTTATTGGGAGTCAGCAACTACAACTCTATTTGGAACGCGTTCAAACGTTGATACCAGTCTCGAAAGTGCACGTTACAGCCAGATCACGCCGGCACGGAAAATTTGACGCGGAGATAATACGCACGTACTATCAATTCACATGCGTCGTCCAGAAATATATAATCTACCTAACCGTGGAGGTGTAGGGAATGGGGAATGGACGTTAGGAGGGAACGAGATGTACCTGATCGTTGTTACATGCTTGTCGGAATATCGCGGTGAACGGCGCGTGCACGTAACCGGCTGTCCGACCGATCGGCGCGTTGCACTCGCGTGCGAACCATAAAGGGAGCGCAGAATTTCACGTGACTCACCGAACCTACCTACCTACCCGACCCGGCGCATGACTCATGCTCGCAATTTGCCAATTAACGAACTTGCCGTAATCAGATAGTGTCGCCTGACCCTGATCGTGCGCTTATGTTAACTGTGCCGTCGTCATGAGGTTTGCTGAGTGCGATGTTGCTAAGTGCAGCTTTGCTTCAGTTACCCTCCCACTCTTTTTTATTAGCTTTCCTCCTTTTCTTTCTTAGCGCCCTTTCTTGGAAATAATATCAATAAGCTAACAAGCTCGTGCGAAACGTACAAGCAAACTAACTCGTTCTATTACGAAAATTATTTGTTTTATTTTGATTATTGAATGCGGAATCGATGCTTTCAAACAAAATTTTTTTAAATAACTATTTTCTCGATACTTTCGTTCTTTTATCTTTATTTTCTTATGGTATTCCTTCGCTTCTTTAATCTTCTTCAGTTAATAAATATGCCATCTCTGCCACAAACCTTGGATATAAGCAACCGCGTAACCACCGTTGCATTTTATCCCGATGTGGTACCTTTTCCTCTCTAATTAATAAACCCGCCGAGCTGACGTAGTTTCTTGCAACCTTGGGTTACTAGCCTCGGCACAAACGTATTTTTTATAATTAACAAACCCATGAAGTTTACTGCAACTTCAGTCGACATTAGCGTTTATCTTTTGCTTCGTAATTGCTGGTATTCCCATGTTTTTATATTTATACGTGTCTCTTGCGTTTTAGGACAAATCGTTTGGACTGAAATACGTTTTTAAAATAAAAAGTTGAGTTAGAATGAGAAGATGAACGAGCGAATTTCTTCATTTATTGTTCTTACACACCTGTTCCTGGCGTGAGTAATCAGCTCATGAATTTTAATCGCATACAAGTCAAAGTCTCATGAATATCGCTAGGCTACTGGACATTTTAATTGGTCATTAAACACGAGATAGTTATTTAATACTTATGACTTAATTGCCCTAAGTTAAATTGGCAAAAATGTCGAAATTTGTAATAGTATTTGTTACATACAAGAGAGATTATTACAGTGAGAGCAAAAAGTATTCGTACAAGGAAATTCTTTATATTGTATAAAAATTATATTGTATAAAAGTCTCATTTATAAAAAATAAACATTAATTAGTAATTTTACACAATGAATATATTCTGTTCTAACATAAGCAAACTTTGCATGTATTCTTGATTTTAGAAGCTAAATTTTCTTCTCTTCTGTACGAATACTTTTTGAAGATCCAAACAAGAATTTTTAATTTTCGCTTATTTTTATATATACCAAAAAGATGTGTATTATAGAAAATATATCATGAAAATGACATATAATTTAAAGAAACATACAGTCTATTTTATTTTTTATGAATAAATTGTTAATTACTCAGCAAGAAATGATCGTCAATTAAACAATCGAATCAATGTTGAAATCATTGTATTGATATTAATTCGACATCAATTTGATTTATTTCTCGCTGGATATAATATTACTTTTTTAAAAAAATATTTCCTCTGTACTTTTTACACTCACTGTATATGAGAATAAGAGAAAGAGATGTAACATTATAAAACGGAATATCACTATATTGTTTTCAAGAGAAATGACTCTATTTTCAGTCAAAGTAAAGCTTGGTATTTAATATTTATATGCAAAGTTTTACAAATACAATTTTCAATTATACATTTTATAAACAGCACTTCGGTTTGTCGGATTTGAAATGCAATCGCAAATTGAAACTGAAATATTATCTCCAATTAGATTAATCGATTTAATAATAAGATGCTAATAAGCATCTTAAAAACCTGCAAAGAATTTATTACGAGAAGTATTACCTCAGTCAGGGTTTGAACCTCGACTGTGTATTGTCTATTCTCTTTAAAACTATATTGTCATATAAGTTTTAAATTTTTAAATGTTTTTGTTCGATAAAGATAATGTATTCAAGATGAATAATTGTCACTCTTGCATTAATGATCGAGAAAATCTAAACATACATGTTTACTATTTTCATTCATTTCTAAAAGTTTTCTGCATACGAGATGAAAACCTTTTGAATTAATAGTAGCTAAATTTAAAAATATGGAGCGAATTTATTATATCTTCTGTGACATATATAATCTTATATGTAAATGTCGCTGAATTGTTTGTGCAATATTTTCCAATTTGATATCCGCTCATATTTTTCCAAATATTTTCTTGTGTAATACGTCGCTCATCAATAATGAACCTTTTTCGTTCGCGACGTCTAGACGATTTAATCCATGAAAGTCTTTGATCCTACAATCTGACAAACATTCGGTTATGCTTGACAGTCGGCGTAATGTACCGTCGAATTCGCTATCGTTAAATCTCTCGCATGCCATGAATCAGCAACGTCGACAGCAACAATCAACGAGCCAACAAGTGTAACGTTTAGGAGGATTATCGTTCATCATGCATTAGTCTCTGCATCTACGTTATATCGTCTACGTTAATAACACCTTATAACGTAGTTACTATTATGTTTTGTCGTTTATTATAAGAAACGAGAAGATCCTCAGAAATTTATAGGCAATTAAACGGCGAGTCTATTGTAGCATTTTTGTCTGTGCCATTTAGACTTGCCCGAGCAATTTCAGTTATCATGATTTATTTTATTGAAAAATCTTACTTTAATAACCTTAGAAAAGATTCTGGTTGCATTAATTGGAATTCTAGTTAAAAATGGACAAATCAGAATTTTCTAGCTGAATCTTTTATAATTCTAATTGAGATAACCAGATTTCATGATTTTTCTCAATATAAGTTTAGTTAATTTTTTATTTATTTTTATAAAGATTTATGTAAGAAAAAAAGTATTTTAATATGAGCTTAATAATAAAATTGTTTGGTATATATTAACGAATACGTTAATTATATGTGTTTATTCTATTCACAATTGCAACGATATGAAACTACAAGAACTAATTCATTAACGAAAACATCCCTAATTGCGCAATGAGTCGTCATACATTGACATTTTTCGCGTGGGATTTACCGACTGCATTTTCTTTTTCCTGTTCTAAGCATAATTACAGCTGCGCTTAAATGCGCCGTGAAGCACGACGAAACAGTAATTATTCCGTTTTTGCCGGTTTTATAATCTTTGTCATCGATTAAGGGAATGTATAAAAAAGTAATTAAAACCGGCGAGAGTAACGTTGCATTATTATTACAATACGGGGTTTCATAATCCCACGATAAATGCCTATTCCACATAATCTGCCGGCTGTATTTCCGCAGCAATTTGAATACAAAGAACCGAGATAACCTGGCTTCGCTTCCCATTGTCGAGGATATATATGTATGTAACCGCCGGCCCGCCATCGTGATACATGCGCGTATATCTATGATGGTCTCGAATTAGTTGCCGGCTGGAAAAATTTGAATAGCGCTGCCAAATTTTTGTCGGCCGCGTTATCAAGTTGCCGTTTATCGGATCTTCAAAAGAGACTTATTAGCATTCTCTCTCGTAAGCGTATACATAGTTAATTAACGTACCTTCTGAGATAAATCTCAAAAATTAAGATTTTTAATCTTGCTGGTCTCTTTTTGATCGTTATCGAAAGATTTATTACAGACTGGTTTATTATCCGGTATACATCATAATTATTTACGTTTTAAGCTCTATAATATATAATCCTAATTAAATATGTTAATATATATGTATGTAAGTAATTAATTAAAAAATATGTTAAAAGTAACATTTAAGAGTTCAAAAAGATAAAATGGATATTGTTGTTAGACTTTTTTCTTCAGAAATAAAAGGGATAATACGATAGAGATATTATTGAAACATTATCTTTCATTCTATTGTGAATGAATACAAGTCGGCGGGAATGATAGCAGCAGTTTTACAACAGTAATCTAATAAATAATTGGTTAAATACATAGTAAATTACATACTGCGAATAATAGCTTAAAATAGTGATTAGTTTCCTTCCGTCAGCTATCTATAAAGCGACAACGATGAACAAACGTATCGCTGTTGTTAATTATGTAATACATATGACAGGTGTCATTAGCGTAATGCGTACGCTGTAATGATACACGTTGGTCTTAAAAGTCACTTTTGTTAAAAATTAGTGACTAGGAGCGCCGTAGCAACGTATTTTCTCGCGTTAATAGTGAAGGAAGAAAAAGAGAGTGTAATGTGAAAATGAACTGGTTAGATTCCGTCAATTTGCATTCTACGGAAATCCGCAAGTAAATGCTACCTTCTTTTGACTGCGTGACTTATATATGTAAAATTTTTCGAATATCTACATAACGTAGAATATTGTGGAATCCTCTGAAATGCGGCTATATTTCTAATATAATTATATTAAAAAAAATACTTTAACACATTTTATAGATTTTACATGTATAAAGATCTTTTCTATTAATTTGTTTACGTTATATAAAATCCAATGTAATTTTAAGAAGATTTTAATTTAATAAACGGAGCGGAAGAAATCTTGACGCGCGCACATGTAAAAATTAATTTTTTATAATATTATTCCAATACATTTTATCAATAGTGTCATTTGACAATACATATATTCATATCGATATTTTTTCTGTTGCAGGTAAGTAAGCGTGTTCATATTTTCTAAGGAGCTAATTCCTTCAAAAGCTGAAGATTGATAGTGACTGGGCAAAAAGTAAGTTAATCACTCTTAAATTTTCGCGTGACATGTAACTCGCTTAATCACGCTCTTCCACAAGAATTCTTCATTCTTTCGAAAACAGCGTTATACATATCATTCGTGGCGGTATCTAGAAAACGCATTAGTAATTTTTAAAAAAACCAACAGAAGTAATCCAAGTTTACAGTAGTCATTACCTACTTATTGTATACTGAAAAAAAATATAGTCAATTTTAATAAATATTTAGTTGAATATTGCCAACTAAATATATATATTAATTATATATTATTATTAAATATACAAATATATATTTATTTGATACAAGAAATGTTAATTTGATTTAACATTTATTATTTTACTGAGTAAATATTTACTTGCTGTAAGTAAATGTTTGTTAGTTGGCAGTATTGAACTAAATATTTATTAAAATTGACTATATTTTTATCTCAGTGTAGGAATGATATATATATATATATATATATATATATATAAAATTTGTTTTTCATTTAAAAACTGCCTTAATTATCCTGCTGCCAGCAATTATCCATATTGGTGTCAGCAATTTGCGCGTATTTGCTGCAAAAGTTACATAAATAGAGAGTTATTATTCGGAATTAATATGTAATTTGTTATATCATATAAAACACTAAAGGGCGATAATCAGTTTCATTTATTCATAACGGAATGTATCGGTTTTTGGTGACCGACGTGGGATATTCAGTTAAAACCACGAAAGTAATCCATGTAACCGTCGATAGGCGTTACAGCACGTCGAACGCGGAGAATGTTTCACGCCCATGTAGGTACGTACCTAACGTCGCATCGGGTAAATACATAAGCCGGAGATGCGCCGGTGTGTAATAGAGTTTCGCGTGCTTTGTTAAGCGAGAGGTAGGCAGAGGCTTTTCCTGGACGGATGGGGAGGAGGCGGCGATGCTGATAATAGTGGTGGTATGTGTTGGTGTGTGGAGTAGACGGCGGACGGGAAAGTTACGCGAGCAGGTAACTTTTGATCTGAAAAGTGGTGGCAGGTTGGCAGGAGGATAGCCGTGGACTTGAATGGCGAAGTGCCTCGAGGGCCGTTAGATGCATTTTTCATGTCTCGGCCAAGATATACACCTAGGCACAAGTGGCAAGCGCCCCAAACTCTCTTCTCCTCACCATTCCTTTCCTCTCCTCTTTGCTGCCTCGCACTCACGCACGCGACGTCGTCGCTCTCCCCGTGTCCGCTCGGCGGATAACGCTAGTCACTAGCAGCCCCTTCCGTATCACAGCTCGCTAAAAGTCTCCCGGTGATATGGAGCGTGTATTCAAACGATGTAATTTCTTCTCTGCGTCTCTTCTTTTTCGTTCACCCGGCATTTCTCTCCCCATGAGCGCATTATGCTTGTTTCTTCTTCAGTGCTTCTTCTCCGGCTTTGAACTGTTTCGAGCTTAGGTTAGGCCGATCGTTTCAGATCGTCCAGGATTTTGCCCCGAACCCCTGTCCCGTCGAGGAATTTATTATCCCCGATAACTTTTCTCGCATGCGAAGTCGCGAGGATTGCCGCTACTTACTGATGATACGGGCAAGAGGGGTAGAAACAGGATTGAGGATAGTACAATACTTTTAAGAGAGTTTCAGACGCGTGACGCGAATCGGACTTCTTTGCCGCGTGCATGTGTGCAGCATAAGATATTGAGTAGGTCGCTCCTAATGCTTATCTTCGATTCAGTGACACACGCCATACTCGGACTGGATACAAACAGCTTTCCTGGTCTTTTTAGTAAGTTTAGACGAAGACTACGCGTTTCCGACTTTATCGCTTTGCTATATATCACTACATACGTGATACGCAAGTCTATCGAATTCTGTTTGACAAACTTCAAGTCTCTTTTAACAACAAGTTCAAGAATCATGACTCTATATTTCTTAATTTTTTATTACCTAAGTCCCAGGAGACTTCTATACTGTTAGATATCAAAAGAGGAATGATAACTCAATCTCTTGAATTAAAGAAATAATAAATTCTTATAATAATAATAAATTCTTTTACTTTTTAATTTCTATGCATGTGTCAAATTTAATATTCTTAATAGCTAAATTCATTGTTTTAGTTAAATTAACGTATTGAATAGCATAACAATGACAACCTTCAAATGATTAAAAGTATTTCAAATTGCAAGGTTGAGTAGTGCTAAGTTAAAAAGATAAAAGTTAAATAATTAAAAAGTTAATTAATTTTAACTTAACTTAGTTACATTTTTAGACTCTTAATTTTTAATTTTATTTAGTTACATTTTATCCATAACTATTATTTTTTTATTTAATTCTTTGAAGTTAAATCTCAGACATAATATGCGGCAACAGCGATAACTTAAAATAAGGTGAAAATTGCAACAGTGAACAAATTTACTAGGTGTATTGACCAATGAAGTTATAAATATTCTAGTGAATTTGCTCATTTTTGTAACTTTCACCTCATTTCAAAATTACACGGCACTCAGATTTCAATCTGTCAGAAACCATGTATTTATCTAGTTTCAGATAGGTTGAAATCTATTATTCCTTATTACTATACTCCCTCGTATTGTATCTAAAGCTTTAGTCATATCACAGGCCAATATTCAAATTAATATTCAAATCAAATCTTATATATACTAAACAGTATACATAAACAAAACATATAAATAAAATATAAAGTATTTTCTAAATGGAGTATATATTTGTCACTTCCATTGTAAGACTGAAACTCTGAAATTATGAATTAAAAAATAAAAAATAACAAAAATTTAATTATTTTTTTTTATTAACTTAACTTTTAATTCAATTAATTTCATTACAAATTAATTTGTATCTTAACTAAGTTAAATTTTCAAGGTTTAACTTTAACTTAACTTTAACTTAACTTAACTTAATTTAGTTAAAAAAAAAGTTAACTTTGGATATAATTTGACAGTGTTACACGCTTTTCCATTTTTAATTCTTGTAACTCGGATCTTAATCAATATCTTTAGGCCTCAATTATTATTTACGGATAAAAAGTGTTGCTTTTTTCGAAAATCTAATTAGTGATAGGGCTAGACAAGTAGACAACTTTGAAAAAGAGATATAAAGATTGAAAATGGAGATAAAAAAGATAAATACTCCTTCCTTTTATTAACAAATATTCTATTAATAAATGATTTTCTCTATCTTTTTTGAATAAATCGATATATTTATTTGAATGATCTACAATAATTATACAATATCAAAAAAAGCTAAATTCGTCATTTATTCATGAATACTTATTAGAAAAAAAGACAGGGATTATTTCTTTTTTCTTTCACTTTTAATCTTTACATCTTTTTATATCTTTTTTTTTTCTAGACATCTCATCCACTAGATTTCCGAAAAGAATAACTCTTCATAACTTTAAATACCAATTACAAACTAAAAATTTTGATTAAGATTAAAGTTCTAAGGATTTAATTGAAAAACCATGTGTAGAGAGATCTCCCAGGATTTAATGGATTAATGGGATATTTCGTTAATTAAATTTCTAAAGTCGTTTAACTCTAATTTAACATCGCATATATCATTGTAATGAATACTAATGAATGAAAGCCGAGCCATCTTACCTCTTATCGCAAACTCATCGAGACATTATAAAATCATATCGGGCGTCGAGCCAGAGAGCGACTGAAATAAGAATTTTGTGAGAGGACGAGTTCAAGTGCTAGGGTTAAGATGTAGTGGACGCGGATGTACCCTCGGGAATTGTTCAGGCGGGTGTTGGAGGATAGAGGGACGGAGGTAAGTTAAACGACTACACACGAAGCTAACTGTTAGACGAACGAAGACGACGATGAGATCTGCTTGAGATTTCGGACGCGTGCAGTCCTCCTTAACCTCTGCCTCGTTCGCGTTTTTTAACACGGAATCTTTCTTCCCGTTTTCGTCGTTGTCCCTCTACCCTCTTTATATCTCACTCTTTCCTGAGCTAGCCGGGTTTCCTCCGCCCAGTCTCTCCGCTCTGCCGATCTCTCTCATCGAGCAGTTCCATGGCGTACTTTGCTTGCAAATCAAATTGGGACTTTACTCACCCAGGCGAGAATTTTTTGACTTTTGATCTTTGACCATCTACTCGCGATCGATCAAGAAAACATCGGAGAGACACGGAGATATTCAGTTATTGAATGTTAACCTTTCATGTTGACCCTACTTCTCTTTCTCTTTCTCTCTCTCTCTCTCTCTCTCTCTTTCTTATTCTCGCTAGATGCCTTTTGTGTACGTAAGTACTTCGACAAGTACTTACGTCCAAGACTGTGCTCGAAGATGCCTGAGTTTCTTTGAAAACTTTAATTGCGATTTCAGTTCCGATTTGTCATTGAAATGTGTCTGGCCTGAGATTTTCGGTCGCGTCTTTCGTAATTTCATCGTATTAAATACAATTCAACCTTCCAGACTGCTCCATAAGTTCATAGGTTAAATTAGTGATTAATTTGACTGCCTTTGAATGTTGTCTCAAATATTGGTCATACGACCAAGCCATGTAGCTCACAGAAGCATAATTTGCAAATGGAGTAACGTTCCCCGATGAGTTTACCAAAATGTAAGCTTGTGAATGTTTGAGTAACCTCAATTGCCATCTACTGTTATCTTTGTTGCTATTTCTGTATATTATTAAATATTGCAGCATAGCAAACTATATATAACTTCACAGTGTTGATTTTGTTTATCTGTCCGTCATTATTCGCTATAAATGTTTTTTAGAAACAGATTAATTTTCTCAAATTCTGTTTCGGCAATATTTATTTATGAATCTTAGCTTTACTGAGGCAAAGTATAATTTCAATTAATTGATTATAAAGAGTCTCAAATGTCAAGGTTAATTTTAATGAAATTCTTTACAATAGTTAGGTTTTTCATTGCACTACTTATACCCCATTGGAAAGAGTTTATTTCATTCTTCACAGACGATTACAAAATTTTATTCATCCTTTATCTTATCTCTTCTATAAATCTTCTTATCAATAAGAATTTTTCACTTTTTTCGCGCTGATTATTCATTCACGAATCTCATTTCCTTCGTTCAGATCGCGCCATTCGTCGTGCATCTTCAGTCGTGGATTAAATGAGGTCGCGAACGTTACAAACGACTCTTTCGACGTGCGATCATCTGCGATGGGCGAAATTTTGCCGGATGTCTTCTCCAAGACTCGGAGGATTTGTCGAAGATGAAGAGATCTAAGGTCGGCATTAAGACTCCAACTTTCTCTTGAATGTCTTTTTGGACATGTAGCACCGTCCGCTTACTCAAGTTTGCGTCGTTTTTCTCACAAAACTTTCGGTCATCCTACTTCATTCGTCTGCACTTTTTCCTTGTACGCATCAATAGGAACATATATGCACCTAGTGCACTAGCTCATCGTTCTACCGATGATGAACACCGATAGCTGAGGAACAATGAAAGTTTTACCGAATGTTCGGGGATCGAGGACTCTCTTGTATGAATACTTACGAAGAAGTATGGTCGAGCGAGGAGGAGAATTCTCGCCGGAAATTTACTCGAGAGATCTTTTGCTAAAAGTACGTTCTACGTGGCCGCTTCCTTTGCCGTAATGTTAATCTACTGACGCTCCTATCTCGCGATAATCCGGATTGCGTTGAAGAAGAGGGTTGTGGAAAATTAGAATAGTTTGAGACAAGAAACAGGATGAATATATCAGAGGACGCGGAACTTATAAATTTTGTAAGAAATCATTTAATATGTATAACATTATAAATTGCTCATTACTATTTTTTTATTTGTTTTAATTATTTATTTTTTGTATATAAATGTATTTTATATTTGATTGATGAATATTTTATTTATAAATTATCAAATTTAAGAGAGCTGTTTAGAATTAATTTTATCAATAGATATGAATTAACGCTAAATGTAAATTAATTAATTATCCTGATAATTAACTTCTTTTTCGTAATGATTACTGTTGAAGAGCGCACTTTTGAAGTTTGATGTAAACCTCTTGAGGAAGCATCATTGTAAATCGGTTAAAAAGTATTCAAGTGGAATAAAGAGAGCTCGAGCAAGTTTGGAGACAGTTTGGCTATCGTTCTTGGTACAATTGCATAGGAAAAGAGCTCCAAGAGCTTTCTAGAATGACTTCCTCCATTCGCAGAAAGAAGTCTGGTACGATCTTGGGGTTTAGATGTCGTGCAGCCCGATAAGAAGACCATGATGGTAGACGAAGGATGGGCGATGGTAGGCAAGGGAAATAGCAGCAGGGGGCAGGAATCAAGGGGGGAGTGGTACGAAGCACCGGTCTCTCTATCTATGTTAATTACCGAGGTGAACGTAAATCACGATCGTCCAGGTGCCGGCCGGCAAAGTAGGTAAGTTACCCCCGTCTTGCGCGAGACGACGTGCCGCGGGATAAAAGCCGTAATTAATTACGTAATTACCAGGTCCTACTTAAAGATAAAAACCGTATTTTTCGCTTCGATGCGGCTTACCGACAGCCACATTGCTCTAACCAATCTCTCGATTCTCGTCTTCTTTTTTTCTCTCAGTCGCTTCTTTTTCTATCTTTCTCCGTTCTATTTTCTACTTGCGCCGATTTTCGAGTGGCAAATCCTTTTGGGTTCCGCTGTGTGCGAAGGATGCACGTCTCCACCTTTCCGACTCATCCCACTTCTCTCTCCTTCTCGTCTCTTCTTCGTTCCTTCGCTTCTTCGCTATCTTACGGACCGCGTATTCCTGCCGGTCTTTTTGTTACACCCGTTTTCCCAGGGATCCCTGATTTAGAGCTCATTTTCGTCGGCCGAAAGCTGTGCCGTTCTCACTCCTGAATCAACTTTGCGCCCTCCACAAATCACCGTCGAACCAGAGCTCTCTCTTTCTTTCCTCCTTTTCTTCTCTCTCTCTCTCTCTCTCTCTCTCTCT
>Ga0157364_1005826_pt1 | contig 12603 bp, 2 predicted proteins | sample AttsexASBM2_FD_111476 | JGI IMG/M metagenome (GOLD analysis project Ga0157364, IMG submission 111476) | Fungus gardens microbial communities from leaf cutter ant in Ribeirão Preto, State of São Paulo, Brazil - Atta sexdens ASBM2 | ecosystem: Host-associated > Fungi > Mycelium > Unclassified ... | reverse complement strand
AGTGGATTTTATACAACTAAGAATCGTCTCTTGTGATTTTCAATCCTGTTTCTCATACTCATTTATTCATATATTATTTAATTTTCCATAACTAAATTTGTGTAACTTACGAGTAGTGAATATTGTGCTATATAACCTCTTCTTTAATTTCATGCGACTTGAATCATTCTTCTTTTAAATTCTTTTTTAATTTCATTCGACTTGAACTGTTTTTCTTATTTCTCAATATAAACTGTATTTTATATGTTTTCCGACATAGACCGGTCTTCACGCCTCATGCGAAGTAAACCGCTTTTCATTCATGACAGAGATCTTTCTTCATGTTTTTTTTCGACATAGCACCTTTTATAGCTAAGGCATCGATATACTTTATAACACTACAATTATTTTTGTTTAAGGTTTGTTTTAAAATCATACTCTAAATATCAAAATTTTATGGGAACTATAAAAATCCGCCGTTTGGAACCGGGATTAAAAACTTTCATATACTCGTGGCAATTAAATAATCAGCATATGTCCCACAAACATATGAGAAAGATGTAACACAGGCCAGAGGCCTAAAAGAAGAAGAAGAAGAAGACTATTATACATAGTACTATTATAAGTAAATTATTGATGTCTAAAAATCAAAATAAAAAAAAGTATCCTTTGATATAACAATATATTCTTGCAGATAAAGTCTGATTAACGACTTTACATGCATATAAGATTATTAATCAGATTTTATTCGCAAGGATATACTTATCTCAAGGATAGGCTATACTGTTGAAATCAAAGGATACTTTTTTATTTTTAGAATAGAGTTTGAACAATAATCGTTTAATTCCTGAAAATTATATGATATATGTATATAAATAATTAAGTTAACTATACAGGATAAAAGTATATTTTTTTATATTTAATAAATTTTAGCACTTAAAATTAAAGGCTAAATGGATTAATAATAGAATAGTTGCAGTAACTTATAAGTGCTTGATTTACACTCTTTTTTCAATCCTTATAGTCTACTGTAGAATATCTCTGTAAAGTTTTATATAAAAATTTAAAATATCAACGAAATTACAACAGTTGTATACTGCGCAGCTGTCAGCGCGATATCTGAGCACGGCTGTTGGTAGGAAAGGATTTTCTTATTATTATATACAGTTTCCTTTTTTCCTTTTTACACTCGTCGCATTCTTTTGTTATGGAAGACAATTTCCAAGTCGAAATTTTAGTTCTTTGTTATAAAATTCTATCTATCTGCACAAAAATATCAATACAAACTTTAAACGCAATTTTCTCGAAACAATTTTTACGAAACTGGCGATCACGATTAAAAAAGAATTATTACATTGGTTTCAAATTTTAAGGGCTTATAAAATACACATTCTTTTATCGTCGAAACTGGAATTACTTTAATAATTTAATTTTTTATATTTTTTGGAGCTTGAAAACATTTTTACAAAAATGTAAAAATCAAACTTTTTATAAAAACAAGCGTCTTTAATTTTTGCGCGAAATGAATTATTCTAGTTCATATGATAATCGCAAATGTCCTGATTAAAATGAAGTTTCATTTTTTTATTTCACTGGGGGAGGGGGGGGATTTATAGTCGCCGACGATCTCTGTAATCGATGCAAAGAGGAAATGGATTTATGAAATGTCAAATATTATTTATATTTTTTATTTAAAAAAAATAAAAATTTTATCTTGAAAACTACAATAAATAAAACCCAAAAAATTATTTTAAAAAATATTCACTCATTTTTTCAAAAAAAATTCTTAAAAAACAATGCGACAAAGTAATACTCCCTTAAAAATCAATATTTTCTGAATTTGACATTCTTCTCAAAAATTCTGAAAGAATCATAATTATATTTAGTAAACGGATTCATGTTTAGCATACAAAATACTACAAGATTTACATATTTTTGTTCAAGTAATGATCTCCAATTCCTAAATTAATGTGATTAACATAAATATTAAATATTAAAAAAATGTTATTCCAAAAAGTAAAAAATTATTGATAATCTAAATCTAAAAATCAAAATAAAAACGTATTCTTTAATCATTAGTGTAATATATATCTTCTATATTGTGTCTTAAAATAAAGTTGAAACAATAATCTTCCAATTCCTGAAAATTATATGATATATAAATAATTAAGTTAATATAGAATAAAATTACATTTTTTAAATAAATTTAACATTTAAATTGAAACTAAATCAATTGGTAAATCAATCTTATAAAAAATGATCGAATATTTTATCTTGGAAAAGAAATAATAGAAAAAAGAGAAAAAAGTAATACCTTTATGCCATACTGCATTGCTATTTTTTTAACAGAGAATACGTCAAATACTGTTATCTTTTTTTTTATTATTTGAATACAATCTTTCTCAAGATTCAACATGCAGTATTTGTTAGACAACTTCAAAAGCTCTGCAATGAAACATTTTAATTATGAATTGAAGAAGGTACTAATGTATTTAATTAAAACTCACCTAATTCGTTTTTTAAAGACAATAGATCGATTATACCGGTGTATAAATATTTTAAAAACGCTCTATACACAATGTACGAATAATCATCATATTTGATAACCCTGTTCCAAAATGTTAAAGTACAACAAATGCAGTCAAATGTTACAAGTTTTTAATAAAAATGCACTAATTATTTATTTCATAAATAATTACCTTTGTTTATTTTCAAATCCACTAAAATGGAACATGTTTGCGAAATATGATGAACGGATTTTCAAAATATTCTTGTGAACGTAGATAGATTTCTTTCCAATTTCTACTGTAAGACAGCTCGTTGACTTTAAATATGAGAAATAAGAATTATTCGAAATAAATATAACAAGTATAATATAAGAAGAGAAAAATTATTAGTATATAAAAAACGTGCTGAAAATCTATAGAATAAGGAGGATAAAGAGGAGGATGGATGCAAGTATTTTTAAATGTATGAAAATAAACGTATGAAAATGTTTAACAAATGGTTTGCTTTGCCCCTAACAGGCCTCCAATTAATTGAAAATCTATTAAAGTATATTAACGCATTAGAGAATAAAATTTACACTATCGTTGAACGCCGCTTCTAAATCACTTAATATCATATTTTCTTCATCTGTATATGTATGAGTAATAGATATCGGTGATTGTGCCATCATCGAATTGCATATGCCAAATATATTTGTGTATTCGCAGATGGCATATTCCTTAATTTTCTTTCCAAACAGCTCACCTCGTATATAGACGAGTTGATCTTCGTTAGATTTGAGAACGCTCATATATTCTATGATGGCGATATCTGATATTTTCCTTATATTAGGTATATTTATCTGCAATTGCAAAATTTTCTGATTTATTTTATTTATTCCTTTACGAAAATAATAATTAAATAATTCACCATAAAAGGAGATAGTATTTCATTAATATAGAATGAACTCAATTGTTTCTTATAGTTAGCACCCCAGGCATAGACTTTTCCTTTGTCAGTGAGGATAAGTGTATGAAAATGTCCACAAACAACTTTAACTAAAATATCGAAATTAGAGAAATTTGTTTATTTAATAGTATCATATTCATAAATTTTAGATTTACTTATGTATCTTCACTTTTTTACTAATATATATATATATATATATATATGAGTTGTAAAAACAAATATATTACTAATTGCTTGGTCTGAGAATTGGATCATTTTACATGGATCTGTCATAAAATTGTCCTTATTTTCAATTATACAGAAATCATATTTATTAGACAAACCCCACTCATACACTTCATTTTTATTACTAATAACCACATAAAAATTTTGACCGCAAGCAATATGTGTGATTTTTCCTTTGATATTTATCTGCCTGATATAGTTGCGGACTTTACGATAAGGTTCATCCCACCAAATTTGGAATGGAGTTAAGTAATATATCTAAATTAAATAATCATAATATATTTAAATAAAATCCGCATATTTAAATAAATTCAATATAAATTATTATATTTAGTATAATATTTTATTCATAAATTTACTTTTCCATCATCAGTTAAAACCAGAGAGTTAGCGGGATGAAATGCGGTTTTTACAATGCGTATGTTGGTCCAATCATTTACATCAGGCCAATAACGGACATCAAATAATTTACCTAATTCTTCATACAGTGTTAAGTTGCTTCTCCAATAATATTTCTTTTAAAAATAATTAAAGGTTATCATAGATTTTACTTATTGTATATCACATATTGTATTCTTATTTCGTACTATGAATTCGGTTCAAAAGTGTTAAAAAATAAAATAATATAATAAAATAATATAATGTAAAAGTAAAGCAAAGAGTAGCGCTTATTCCTTTTTTTCGTCTTTAACATTGATTAACAGTTAACGATAATTGTCGGTAGCCATATCTATAGAATAATAGAAATCTCGATTCTGTAACTTTTAACGATAATATCGGTATCGTTATTTTGTCATTGCGCAAATATTTGCTATTTCTTACACTAGACTGCACGAGAACTCTCTTTTTTACTTTCGACAAATATCAAACTTATACCTTTCTCACTTTAAATTCCGAAACTGTACACTAGTTCAGCCATAGAAAACAGACCTATTATAATACATGATGAACTGACAATCATACCAAATTATCGTTAAAAGTTACAGAATCAGTATTATTAATAAGATATTGAAATATTATTCTCCATATTCAGTGAAAAATGTCATGTCGATTCGACATTTCTCACTGGGTAAGGATCTATTTTTTGTAACTCGTTATAACAGTAGCGACATAAAATATGTAAAAAAATATTATTATCTATAGTCTAATCTAAATTTTTAAAGGCAAAATTTATCTTGTCATTTTCTATTATTTACATTTTTACATGTTTTATTTATAACTAAATAAAAACAATAATTTTTGTTAATTCTCTATTTATAATTCAATTCCTAAATATAGAAAAATATTTAAAATATATTGAATAATCATTAATAATTTTTTACAAATATCAAATATTCTTTTATCATAATATAAATTTTTATATAATATATAATTTTTATATAATATATACCTCTCCATCTTCAGTAATCAAAAAAATTATAAATGTATTAGAACACTCTAAGAAAAAGTTGCAAATGAGAAATTTTAGCTTTTTACTGAACATAAAGTTTATTTTTGACGGTGCCTTATAACAATCTATGATTCCCGCGAAATTCTCATATTTAAAACACGACTTTAGAGCAAGCCTTAAACAAAAATAATTGTAGTGTTATAAAGTTATATATTCATAAAAAAAATAGTTAATTAATGAAAAATAGTTAAATAATTTACAATTGTTGTCTTCGCGAAAAAAAAGGTAAAGATTATTATTTATTTCTTTATCTATCAGGTATATAAGCCTTAAATCCGCTGTTTGCTCATAGATGGCATTAGTGAGCGTACAAAGCTACCCTGGGCACACACACACTTTTTTTTATGTGTTTGACATCTGTCAACATTAACCAGTGCACATCATCAGCAATTTCATACAACACATACATTTTTGCTTCCTAGGAAAAAAAATGTGTTTTTCTGATTTAAAAACAGCGGATTTAAGCTTATACACCTGGTAAAATATTGCAAATTTATAAAAACTGCACATGTCATTGAGGAATAATTACAACTGATTGTAAGAGAGATTATGCGTCCTATATTTAATTTATTTTCCTCACCTGCGACGTAATATTAAAATCCTATTATTTTACAAATCACACTTAATTATCACAATAAATTATATATAATCTTATTATTATAATGATTTTTGTGAAATGTCACATATTAAACGATAAATCCGATTCTGAATGATTAACATCTATATGCATTATTCCGAAACTGCTAAGTAGACGTGTATTTCTACAAAATTGAAAGAATAGAAAAAACTATAAACTTACGTATATTTATATACAGATAAATTATCTTCTGTTTCCGTGATTGTAATGTCTGTCATGATAATTTTAAAACGCCTTATTATTACTGAACTGTAATTATATTATATATAAATGTGTATTATATCGCAATGCACCAAATATGTATTAACGCTTGAAAATGAAAAAAATGATTTGAATGATCAAATGACCTTTTCTTTGTGTTGAGAATCAGTAAGAGGATAATCTTATAACTATGTACATACATTTATATCTATTGAAATACAATAAAAATACAGTGGTATGAGTGATTTTTTTACACACACACACACGCGCGCGCGCGCGCACGCGCACACACACACTCACACACACACAGTGTCGTAGAGTGAAAGATTATGAATACTTTTCTTTTAAAGTCTATTTCTACGATACCAGAAATCGGTTCGAGATCTCAAACAGAGAGAGAACTAACAAATCGCATTTGAATAATTCGGTCACATGACCAATGTATGATTTGTCAGTTCATCGCATCCGAGAAACTGATTTCTAATACAGCATCGTGGACAAGATAAGGTTTTAGATTCACAAATATCAATCTATCTTTCTTGATATTCAATAAATAATAAAAATAAAACGGTTTATGTTGATTTATGTCTCTCAAAAGGAAAGCAGCCTATATTATCATAAGACACTGAGCTTATTTGATAGAGCCTATTTCGTCTCTCTTCATCTGCAGAGAACGTAATACGATAATAAAAAAAAGTTTCATGATAACACACTATTCACTATGTACGTATAACTTCTTTCTTTTTTTCCAAAACGACTTCAGTTTCAAACGAAATCCACTACGCAATTTAGGTGACAACTGTATGTGAAGAATCTTAATTCTTCTTGTTCGGTCTAAAGTTCTAAAAGATTTCATTTAACGAAGAAAGAAGCCAACTCCCACCAGCCTTTGAATTCTCACTCTCGCCTCCTTAGTATTGGCTGCGTTCAGCAGAGAAAGCAACTTTGCAACTGTTGTAAAATTCTTGAATATGATTGGTTTATACATTTAGATCCAATAAGGAATTAAGAGCAAGACCAATCATATTCAAGAATTTTAATTAGTTTTAAGGTTAAATTACAATAAATATATAAATATATGATATTTTTAATTAATTTTAAGGTTAAATTACAATAAATATATAATAATAATAATAATTTATATTGAATTTAAATATACAGATTTTATTTAAATATATTGTGATCATTTAATTTAGATTTATTATTTAACATCACATTTTATATTTGATGGAATGAACTTCAAAAGTTCGTAATTATGTTGTACAATCAAATATCGAAAAGATTACACACATTGCTTCTGGAAAAAATTTTTATTTTTATTATGACAAATAAAAACAAGATTTTTGAATGGGGATTACCAAAGAATAAATAATTTTATATCAGAATCAAGAAGAATAATCGAATTTTTTTCACAAACAGTTGGTAATAAAACTCATATAAAGAACATTTTAATAACATTACAGCAATGTTATAACATTGCTACATAATGTTGTTGAAATGTTCCTTGCTTATTGGGCTTGTATTGTCGATTAACAATAATTATAATAAATAATCATATAATTTTTGTATAACAATTATATTTTTCTCTTTTAAAGATTCAAAAATCCTTTTCCAAGATTAAAGTATACACATTAATACGGGTTTGAAATTCCGAGTTATTCCGAGAATGTAAAAAAAATTTCAAAAAAAGAAAAATTTCAAAGCAAGAAACATTTTGGAACATTTCAATAACATTATAGCAATGTTATAACGTTGCTACAATGTTGAATTGTAAATATTTCTTGCTTACTGGAAGTGAATAGAATCCCCTTAAATTGGCTGAACTTTCAAAAATCATATACGCCTGATTACCATGAGTTGTGGCAGAAATACTCCACATGTGAATTGATTTATATTCTACAAAGGCTTTCTATCGGAAGAGAAGTTTAATGTCAAAAATGTTTAAATAATGTTATATATTGCTGGAGTGAAGTTCCGTAAACAATGTCTCCCTTTTGCTTAGGGGTTTTCCACGTGATGCGCGATATATAACTCTATTTAAACATTTTTGGCTTTTTCCGGTGAAAATTCATTTAAGAGTATTCATTTGACGTCATTTGCCAAAACTATGATAACGGGTATGAATCATTATAGTCTAGTTCTTCCTTCTTCATAAACTTGGAACAATATTCTTTCAATTCCTGAAAATTATAACGGTACAAATAAGTGTAAAATAAAGATATATTTTTTATAATTAATGTGTGCATGGAAAGAATAATTTTGCTAATGTATTAAAAAATTTAGCTAAATATAGATCTGAAAAATAATATTGTGTTATCATTAAAATTAACTATCAATTTCAAGCATGAACAATGCTGCAAGAAGTTTTGACATTCTAACTATCAGTTTGAGCATACTATATAATTATGTTGATGATTCATAATGATATCATTTTCAAATCAGTATCTAGATAATATTTTATATATATTTTAGCAAAACCATTTTTTCCATAAATTCTAGCATTTTAAAACTATAGTATTGAAACTGGATAGATTAATAATACAACAGAAACGATTTATGAGTTCGATTCGTGATTCTTACTTTATATATAATATCATATATAACATCATATATACAATATATTATAACATTTCAGAAATGTACAACACAAAAGTATTCTACTGCGATAAAAACAAGAATTAAAAAAATGTAAAAAAATGTAAAAAGAATAAAACTCCAATTGGACAATGTATCCATCTTATCATAAAGTATAGTACTATGAAAAAGAAATAATAGAAAAAAAAAAGAAAAAGTGAAAATAACCAAGTAAAAATTACCTCCTTATTGTATTTTAATAATAGAGGATACGTTTGATATCATCATTTTCTTTTTATTCGCCGAATGCAATCTCTCTTAAGACTTTTCATACAGCACTTGTCAAATAATTTCAGGAGTTTTACAACAAAACATTTGTTTTAATTACGAATTAAAAATAGTACTAATATATTTAATTAAAACTCACCTAATTCGTTTTCCAAACACAATAGATCGATTATACCGGTGTATAAATATTTAAAAAATGCTCTATACACAATATATGAATAATCATCATACTTAACAACCCTGTTCCAAAACATGTTAAAGTTGCAACAAATGAGTCAAACATTACAAGTTTTTAATAAAAATCATTTCATCACTAATCATTTCATAAATGATTATCTTTGTTTGTTTTCAGCCCATTAAAATGGAATATATTTTGGAAATATAATAATTGGATCTTTCTCAAGCGAGAGATAGTAGTTAAAATGTATAATATATGTAGTTAAATAGATACTAGTTAAAATGTTAAAAATTAAAAAAGTTAAAAAGTTAATTACTTAGTTAATTTTAAATGTATTAATTTTTAACTTAATTTAATTACTTTTAAACTTTAATTTATTAACTTTTTTTAAATAAAAAATTTTTCTCTTTTAATGCTAATATTTTTTTTCTATAAAGTCATCAATATTAGAGAATTAATTTAGAAAAAGTTCAATGATTTTAAAATGAGAGATCTATAATAATAAGTGTCACATACGGTAGTCAGTTTTTATTGACTCGCTAAATTTTGTCAATTCCCACTTATTTAAATCACATTAATTTTAGATAGAATAAACATTATATTTTAGCAACATAAATATGAAATAAGCCTTAGATGAAGAATTCTTAGAACAATATGCATATCCACTCATTTTCTAAATTTTTACGTATATTTTTTGTAACTAATATCTAGTCCATATGATCGTAAACATGCATAAACAGTCGTTTCAGAAATCAAAGAAAGTTAAATAAAGATTAAAGAAAGAGAAATAATGTAAACATATACTCTTCTCTCGCAAGATTTTGACAAAAACGCTTTATGATGTGTGACTCTTATTATATAAGTAACTTATATGTGAATATAAAATTAAATCTATCTAACAATCTATATTTGTAAATGTTATTTAAAGTAATCTCATTTTAAGAAAAATTAGGATATTCTGATCTCAAAAATAATTTTTTCAAAATTAACTTTTTTTTAACTTAAATTTTTTTAACTTAAATTAATTCAATCTGAACTTAACTTTTATTAAGTTAACTCTTTATTCCTTCAACTTTTAACCTAATTTTATTAATTTTTTTTAAGCTAACTTTAATTTAATTTAATTTAAAAAAACATTAATTTACCCGTCTCTGCGTGTTTCTCTCTCTCTCTCTCTCTCTCTCTCTCTCTCTCTCTCTCTCTTTCTCCTCTTTAATTTGCCTCCACCAATATTTCTATTTGATAATATCAGATTTTATTCAATTGTCGTTTATATTATGCATAATATATATTTATTTCGTGCTATACTTATTTCTATTCCATCATATAAGATATATGTTACAATAAACTAATATAAATAATATAAAATAAACTAATGTAGTGTAAAAGCAAATAAAAAAATTAATAAGATATTGAGTAATGCTATATTATTCAATTCAGAGGGGATCCTAGTTTAGAGCGCTAAGAGAAAATTTAGGAATTTTTTTTAAAACTATTATTCCTAAAAACTTTAAATTTTAGGGGCATTTTTATACATATTTATTAGTTAATTATAAATTTTTTAAAATTATTTTATTAAGATTTGTCCGAGATATACGTTATATTGCAGCGTTTCATGTAACCATAATTTGACGTTGCTATTAGAGTAGAACTCATTCAAGCGATCTGAAACAAAAAAGTAAGATATATTTTTATATGTTATTAATTCCTCTTCGTTTTGGATAAAAATTTGCAAAATTTTAAGTAAAACTTGTTTGAAAAAAGATTTGATTTTTTTCATTATTTTTTCGACGTTTTTAATAAAAAAAAGAGTTTATTATTAACATTTTATTAATTTTATAGTTTTTATTTATTTTACACAAAAGATATAACAGTTATTTCGAATTATCCAAAACCAATTAGTTTTTGCATTATGATATCAACGGACTTGAAAAGACTATGATTTCGAGAAAAACACTTTTAAGGTTTTTGATATTATTTATACACAATTTTGTGTACTTACAGTTAATTTCTAGTTAATCTGCTATTCCTGGTCCATAAAATAAACCTGCTTCCTCAAAAAATTCATTTACCTCCTTTATGTTGCTTTGGTCAGCAATAGGACTTTTTTTTGTAGCTTGAACGATTTTTATTTCTGCTCATGCGAGTCGCCGTTCTCTACTCGCATTCAATTTTTTAGCTGATATACTCATAAACGAAATTTAATTTTCGGATATAAATTGATTGCCTTAATATTTTCTTTTTTTATTTCTGTCGGTTGACGGTTAGGATTATCTCTTCTACGTTTCCTTTCCATGATATGTATTATCCGTTCACGCCAATTCATACCGCTCAAGCCGTTCGAGAAAGAACTGAATTTGAAAGACTAAGACTCTATCTGTTATAGCCATTGTGTTAAGTTAGATACACATATATAAAATTTGTTGTATGTGTAAGAGATCCTGTTTCTTTTGTTTGGACGCTTGGGATTTTTGGAACATAAACAGATCTCCGCGCTCTAAGCTGAGATCCCTTACCTGAGCGCGTCAAACGATTGGATGGTTACCTACTAAATCACATATATTCGTCAAATTTTCAAATTTCGAAATAATACTTTAGGAACATATTTTTTAAATGTTTTACTATCCAAAAATTAGAAAAAATTTTTTCGATTCTTTTAATGATTCAAGACTAGGATCCTTCTTTTAGTGAACATATAAAATATCTATCAATTCTACCAATTTGTTCAGCTGATATTTATAAATATAAAAAATGTAAATATAAGACATGTCATGCATTTACGTTGTAAAATATTACGCAAATAATCTTGTGAGATATTGAAGTATAACAATAATGTTGTTATACTTTTGTATCTATTAAACGTATATAAATCAGATATTATGTACATAGTTCTCAACATAATTCCCATACAATACAAATTATTTCAACAATCCTGATGAAAATAAAAATCAGAGCATAAATCGGCTGTGGGAAAGTAAAAGCGTAAACGAAACTTCTAGAAGACGAAAATTGAAAATCAAAATGTGAAAGAAGCGTAAATGCTTCATTGTTTCAATTAAAAATAACTTGATAAATTATATATTTCATTTATATATAAATGTCAATTATATTTTGTATCAAATATTAATTATTATGCATATCATGTCTTGCCAATATATTTTCATAATAATTTTGACGAATAGATCTATAAAAGCGAAAGAACAGTGTAAGATGTAAAATACGTAAATATAAGTATAATTAATGTCTAACATTAGGTGATATGTTTGAATAACATATTTAGAAGATATAGTTTATTTCACGACATAGATACAACATCGTGTAATATGTAGCAGTTTCTTCTAAATTTAAACGTTTTGTCGCAATAGTCAATTTGCGGGATGTTCCAAGTTAGCTTTATATGTACTGCACTGTCAAGCAGTAACGTCGAGAATTCAATGTCAGAAGAAAAATAAATACGTAATTCTACTATACATATATATATATATATATATATGTATATATATATATATATATATATATATATATATATATATATTGTGAGTGGGGTATATATATATATATAAACAAAGTGTAAAAAATATATATATAAAAAATTTAAAAATAAAATATCTTTTT
>Ga0157364_1005825_pt1 | contig 12603 bp, 6 predicted proteins | sample AttsexASBM2_FD_111476 | JGI IMG/M metagenome (GOLD analysis project Ga0157364, IMG submission 111476) | Fungus gardens microbial communities from leaf cutter ant in Ribeirão Preto, State of São Paulo, Brazil - Atta sexdens ASBM2 | ecosystem: Host-associated > Fungi > Mycelium > Unclassified ... | reverse complement strand
TAAGAGTTATCTCGGAAGCGGAGGGCGTTGAAAGAACGTATAATCGCGGGATATCGCTAGTCAACGTCCGAGATAAATCAGTACTAAAAATGACGACGTCTATCTTATGTCAAACGTCTACCTATATTTCTCAGATGTTTCACAACCTCTCTCTTTCTCTCAAGCAGCGGGCTAACGTGAACTCGATCGCGCGTTAGCCGATCAGACGAGTTAGCTGGCGACTACTCGCAAGATCGACATATGCAATTTCAAAGTTGAAAGACCGGAGTGAGTGAAGATATGTTATATCAAAACAATGAAAATAGATTATGATGCTCGGGGACGGATAGTTTTATTGAGGTGGCTTATTCGTGGGTAGAGTGTCTATTGCACTACTATACTAACTATTGCAGAAGAAAATTATTGCGATATTGTAAATATACTGTGATATGCCCAGAGTACAATTGCAAACTATGATAAACCCTGATTATTATCCTGTACTAAGCTAAGAGGGTATTTTGTGAATTATCGCTAAACACTTTCCTCAAAAACCGACAATCGATCAGAGCACGAATTGCATTTTCGAAATAATAATTCGAATTTCAATATCTTATTCTCTCTCATTTTCAACAATGATAATTATAATGCTATTTTTTTAATATAATATAATATAATTTTTAATATAATAGCTAATATTCATTCAGTCTTTGAATGTAACAGACCGAATTTTTCACGAAAGTGAAGTTTTTGTTTAATAAACTTGATAAAACTTAAAGCACTTTAAAATAGTGACTAACTAACTCAACTGTGATTTACATTTGATTTTAATCATAAAAAATATCTCTAAAAAATAACTGGTCGGTTTAAGAAAATGAGTGTTTCTCGAGCATTCCTATTATGTATTTGTGACTACAAGGTGCATTCGCGCAATCGATTTCGCTCGCCCATCGCACTCTTTTCTCAATGCAAACATCTCTTATCCCAAATGTCAGATTAATTATCGGTCACTTATAGTGACCGAACACGCGCATTAAAAAGGCTACGAAAGGCTATACTTAAAAATTAATGAAACACAATGACAGTGTACATCGTCGGTGCTTCGAGTGGGCTTCGCCAAACTCCATCAATACGCATTTTCTCTCGCTGTGGAGGTTCGAATAAAAAATTGAGCTAAAAACAGCAACGAGGGGGGAGGGGGAAGGTGACAGGGGAAAAAGAAAAAGATGTCAAAGCAAACGGACACGCCGAAAAACGAGAGATATGAACAACTTTACGGGCGCGAAACTCGCGTCTTTCTCTTCATTTTCTCTTTCTTTATTCTTTCAACGTGCCGATTCTGGATCTGGTGAAACATCGTTGATGAATGCTACTTCGTTATCTTCTTATGACGACATTAAGAAGTACGTATATACTTAAATAAGATCTCAACGCGTTTCATAGAAAGCAAGAAAAAGGCGGGATCTCGGGAATTCGTGCGATTTTCCTCAAGTATATGATATTAAATCCATAAATAGAATCCTTGTACATAAATTTTTTTTTTCAATAGAAAGAAAATTTATCACAATAGAAATATTTTAATATGCTTCTTACGTGCCCTTAAAATATTGCTGAACAGACACCCTTAGTCGACAGGACTTTCTTCTGCTCAGAACGGCGTGGTTTGTCAAGCGGAACATCACGGTGTGACGAAAGGATTCTGCCCGGGTGGTATAGTGGGTGGGCACTTCTTCTACTTACCGATTCGATTTAATTCGCAGGAATTCCGACGAGACTTCGGACAGCATCGAGATTTATCGTAGATACGGTCTTTAGTATGTCGAGCGTTCTTTTTTCCCTTTCCACTGACTGTCCTTCTCCGTTAATCTAATTGCCATTTTCTCCTCCTCTTTCTCTCTTTATTCTCCCCCCCCCCTCTCTCTCTCTCTCTTTTTTTTCTCTCTCACACATTCTCACACACGCATACTCTTTAATATACTAAGGAGCATTAAGTAACTATCTTATCTCTGTCGAAAAATAGGACATCGTGTTCGCTACTCGATCATCGGTCCCGCAGTTCCTTGCTAGTCGCGCGTTTGCCTCGACTACTCTGTGCGCTTCCGAAAGATAAACTTTCTCCCGAAAGATAAATTCGTATACATATCTGATAAAATCGAGTAATATTAAAAACATCGGCGAAGAAAACATCGACATTTGCGCGGAAGTCGCGTTCGCGCTTTCGAGAATTTGTAAGAATGAAGCGATCTCAATATCTCTATTTGACTCCATGCCATGCGAATTATTTTGCGAATCTTACTTCGCACTCACAATAATCATCTTAATTGCACTTCGCAATGACGTAGCCGAACATAATCATCGCTAAATCGACGTCAATCAAAAATCTCGTCGATACATATAATTCCGACACGGAATGTTTATAATAGCGATCGTAGCTAACATCTGTAGGATACATTCCTCCGCTTATTGGTAAAAGCTAGTCTTTGATATTATAAAGAACACCATACGGTTATGCAATCGTGCATCTCATGGAATAAAATTCGCTTTCTCTCCTTAAGTTAGTTCCTAGTCTTAAGCCAGTGAACCATATAGATGTCAATACATATGCTATATAAGCGAGTACTCGCAAGCAATGAAAAGGACATCTCGGACATGATGTAAGTTTACTTCAAGATGATCAAAAAGAGGGTTTTTAAAAATCAAGAATTAATGTACAAAATATATTCTCCACGACGAACATTAGCAATTTCGTTTAAAATTATAATATCAATAATCAATTTTGTTTGAAAATATTGATATGTATAATAAATATTGAATATAATTTGCACACGTGCATTTATATGCAGATTGATTTTCAAAAATGATTTTGATCATTTCTAACATTTCCTGAGAGTAATTGTTATTCGACGACGATCGAGCATGCGATCAACAATCACGTTACACATCGATTGTCATTTCAATCTTGTCAAGATGACGCATTCGTTGGAAACGAATCGTTAATAATTCACTTTATGGCAGCTTAAAGGTAATGATGTTAATGACTTTAGCGTTAAGAAAACGAAGAGAGAATCGGCTCCTCTAGAAAATGTCACGGCAGATTCGCGCGGAACGATGACGCGGAACGCATCGTCGTCACATCTCAAACTACACACCGTACATATGATATAAAAGTTTTAATAATCGTCTCACACGAGAACAAAGTAAATATTGGCAAACAAAATTATACAAAATGGTTATACAGCCGCAATAGGCGGTTATCGATAAAAACAATCTACAAACAGTGACAGCACTTCAAGATAGTAAAGCTCTATTTTTACCGTTTTCTTCGCTTTTTCTTCGAAACAATCATGTCCCTGTCGGTTGTCTCTCGATTTTACTTCGGTGTATGCCATGGCTGTGAAACGTTCTGGATTCAACGTGTCTTTCGGACCGCCCCGTTATACGGTCCCCCGTGTGAAAAGACTCTCTTCGGGATTTTTATCTCTGCACGTTCGAGAGATACACGGAACAGTTAGGGGTACAAGGTAGGTAGTGTCACGCTCATTCTCGAGGAGCCTTCGAATAGCTCGCGTTTCCGACAAGCGAAACGGCAAGCGACAGGCTCCGAGCCTGTTTCTTTCTCCGTCATTCGTACCGTACTTCATTCGCAATTTTACGCGATCGCGCGCGCTTAGCTTTTTCTTCAGCTAAAACTTGCTTCTGTTCATCGCACTTCGCGGTTTCTCCGTAATTGGATTTTTTAAAAATTTAGGAAAAAAAAGCACCGTCGGGAGACAATCTGAATATCCAACCTGCGATAGACTTACGCAATAACAATGTCGTGCGCGCATAATCGACGGTCAATCAACCATGAAAGATCCATAATGAAGATTCGTCAGCAATGACGAAGCGTTTTTTTTTTCTTTTTCTACTTCTTCTCTCGTTGCATTTGGTCTTGTTTGGTCGGACTCGTGCGGCAGGAACACAGGAGATTTCTCGTCAAGTGAGACTCGGAGTTTCGTCGCGATCACGTCATGTCATCTCAGCCGAGTCCAGCCCATTGCATGAAATCGGGAACTTCCCTCACGGGCACGTCCCTGGCCAGAGCCTTCACCCTGAGGTTCCGGTCCTCTGTGAGCAGAACTACCTCCCGTCTCAAACGTCTCGGCTGTCCCTCTTCTGTTAAGGCAAAAGCCGTATCCCAATTTTTTTTTATTAAGTTCTCTTACGCAGAATCTCCCGCTACTAATACTATTCATTTATTCTTGTCTCGAAAGTCTTTGATAAAAATTAGCAAAATATTGCCTTTAAATAATCCTCAGTAATGTTATAAGAAAAAAAATTTTCATCTGGATATATTCTTTAATAAATCTAGGAAAGACTACTCTTTCCTGACTAATTTAGAATCTAGTATAGAAAAAAAATATTTTCTTCTATAAAAAGTTTAAAATAGCATCGAATATATGACACATTTAATCATGAAACATGGGTGTGTTAAGGATCTTTCTTCAGAAGAAATTTTTATCAATTCTATCATCACATAAACAGCAATTTTTGTGTTAATAAATTGTTTTTTAAAATATTTTAAAGCTTAAAGAAGGTTTTCTTCTCGTTCCTTCTCGTTCTGATTATTTTGAATGGGAAAACAATGTTCACTAAAATTTTGTAAAAAATTTTCTGAGAATTCTCGGATTTTCCAAATATTTTCAAAGTTTCAAGATGAAAAATTCTTTAGCAATTTCAAAATAAGTTTTTTGAATCGGTTTGCAAGTAACGCAAACAAATTTATAAATTATAAATTAGTGGAAGGGATTCCATAAGACTACATCTATTATTTTCTACAATTAAAGTCACAAAATAGTATAGTATAGGGAAGAGGCTCACTACAATAAACTCTCAGTGAGCTACTTTCTTTTGCTGAGTGTTATCTTCTACTATCACTTTAATTTTTACTACTACACTTTAATGCGATATAAACTTCATATTTACCTGCGTTTGCTTGATCTTTGTTGCTTCTGCAAAGACTGAGGCACGTAGTCAATATTCTATCGTCATTTCGTGTCAATCCATCCTAGAACAGAAGATGATAAAAATTCTGAATATGCTGAATATAACTCAGTAAATAATCACATTCTATTTAAATATAGTAGCAAATAGCTTAACGGAGAACCGATCTTTGAAAATTTATGACAGAAATTGGCATTAAAAAACAAAGTCTATTATTCAATCACGAAAATTATACTAGCGAAATAATAAGGCAACAAATCGCAAATAGTACAGAAAATACTTCGCACATACACTACGTGGGTGTTCTCGACTCGTTATCATAACATTCGCGCTTCAATGAACACCGTGCCTACTTTCTTTGCTACCATTGGTCTTGGGAACGACTGATTTGTACCGTGGCTACTTTCTGCGTGTAATTGTTAGAATCTTATCGACTGAATGTCACAATCGATTTATCATCGTTTTATCATGTCGCTTGCACGCTGCAGGCATTTAGATATGAAATCGCAATGAAAATAACGATTCCTTAATAATTTACGTATTCGGTATCGTAAATCGGTTATCAGAACAGGTTTTGTAATCGCCATACAATATTCGGAATTGCATTTTCTTCTTATAAAATGTAAAACATATTGATGTGACAGTTGAAATTAAAAACGACAAAGTATTAAATTCAAAGATAATAGAACATAAATAATTAATTCTTCTTAGATTAAAGGAAAAAAGTAAGACGAGGAAGAAGGAAATTGTACAACACATCGATTTCATTTCCGACTCGCAATAACTTCAAAAAGTATTCTAAGATTTTTAGATAAAAAAAAAGAACAAAGGATTATTCATCAGAAATCCTACATCTCGCGATCGATGCAACTTTGGCTTCTAAATACCTCAGCATGCTGAATACAGTTATTTAAGAGGCGAATGTAAGCGTATCGAATGATCGAGGTTTGTCCAGTTTCTTACTTACCTTGTCGACATCTTCTTCCACCGTAAAAGTGCTGGATGTGAGAACGGTGCCTCTAGTGGTTAAACATCGAATCGCAGGATTTCGACTTCTCGCGAAGGCCAATGCCGCCTTGGCGCTCTCGGCGACTCGCACCACATGCTCAGGATTCAGAGTCGCTCTCGACGCTGGAGGACAATCTCTCGCATCGGCGCCTCGAGCTAGACCTTCGAGTTCATTTAGTACTGTAACAAAAAACATTTCCACTCGTTAAGCACGCGTGAAAGGGACGTGTCGAAATTTACGTCGCGTGCACGAGAATACACAAAGGAATCAAGATTAATCTCTTCGAATTGATTATATAAATGTAAAAAAAGCATGTATCTTAATTTAATCCTTATAAAAGAGAAGAAAAGGAATTATGTACACACACACACAAAAAAAATTAATTTACTTATTATAAGACATTATAAGAATCATTATAATTCATGATAATATACTGCTCTATAATGCTTTAATATTGCACGTGAAAAGATAACAGTTTATATTAAAAATAGCAAAATTTTAGGAAATTTAAGGTGTAGAAATAATAAGCACAGAAAAGAGTCCCTCAATTTCATTCGTATGATTTATCAATGGTCGATGATATTCAAAAGGATTCGAAGATTTTTCATAGACTTTTCTATTTTTAGTGTCAACCTCTACTCTCTTTTATATTTCAAACTTTTTCAAATAAGACACAATAACTTAAATTAAAATCTATTTATAAAATCCAAAGATTCAAAAGAAAAGTCTTGTGACTACTACTATCACGTTGCCTACGCGACATGTTCATTCGAGATCGATCTCTTCATGGAATTGAGGAAAACAGGATGGTGACATCCTGTTAAAGCAAAAGACCATCACAGCTGCGTTGAAAAGCCACTCTCCCCAACGATCGGCGACTGTACTGATATCGCCCACGTATAAAACGTAGCCAGGAGGCAACCCGCGGTACGCCGCTGCCATCGAGCTCCATCGCGAGCGTTTCAAGCCACATACATGCATTCATGTATGAGCCGTGAGAACCTAACTGTGAACGCTCACCGTTGCTCGCCATCCAAGAGCCAGACGGGCTCGTGGTCGGCCGACTGGCCGACGAGGTCAAAGGGCAGCACGTCGGCCGATTTTGCATGAAGGCGCACTTTCGTTTTTCGACCCCACGACCCGCACGGATGACAAAAAGGAAAAGGAGAAACGCACAAAGCGAACAAGTAACAAGATTAAAAAAAAACAATTTTTTACTAAAAGGTAAAGGTTCGATCTAATTATAAACTTTGTTACAATTTTTAATATATTCGTAAACCAAAAAGATTTTTTCTTAATTGGCAATTCTTATATTTAATTGATTTATTGTCTTTAGAAATTAATTTGATTAACTGACTTTTTTAACAGAATTTACAGAATCTTTAAAATAGGAAAATTTTTTTTTAATTTCTATCAAAAGATGATATGATAAATTCAAAATACAATTTCGTTTCGCAGCTCATTTTCAATTTTTTATTTTCCCTGTCTACAGACAGACGCATTTTTTTTTAGAGGAAAAGAAGAAGTAGATTATCATGAATGCTGTGAGAGAGCTTTATCAACTTTATTCGCCACAGATTGCCGCGCGAGAGCACACAGAGAAGCAATCTACGGAAAATGCAAATAGGAGGTTCACCAAACTTTCCCCGACTCGATAAATTAACCGCCTGCCAGCCTTATCCTCCTTCCAGACCCGACCCTCGACGAACTGGCAAGGGCGGTCGGTAGTGAAGTTTGCGAGACAGGGTGGACGGAAATAGAAAGAATAACTGCGGAGCGAGAGAATAGGGAAAACTGCATTATTTATTACCTAGGCCCGCAGACGTCATTTATCACTGTGCGATAAATATTCTGTTGCTAAAATATCGACATGTATAATAATCAATCTTTAAATTATACGCGTGTCCAACTAAAATAAATTAAAATGCTCCATATCAGCGGATACAATTTTAAAATCCAATCTTCTACTTTCTAAACTTTGCAATCCATTTTTATAACGTTATTGAAATACTTTATGTGAATAATCTATTTCTTAAATATTCGCATATTAATTTTTAATAGATTTAATTTTATTTTTGCTATTTACTGTTTGCGTCCCTGAAGATGACTCGAATATCGAGATGAAATATTGGTTTTATTATATGTAGTTAGATTATTTATTAAATTTACATGCTAAGAATATATTATACCGTCTATTTTTGTGCACTTCTTATTGTATCAACTTCCACAGCCTTCTTTTTGAGTTCTATCATGTTTTAAAAATTCATTCTATTAGTCCTTCTATTAGTGTTTTGCTCCACTTTCTCATAATTGTTTACTTTTAGATGAATATTTTTATATATGAAATAACGCAATAAAAAAAAACCTAACAAATATAATGAGCCATGACTTTACGACACTAATCGATGATTGTGTCAATCGATAATGCTTGTCAAAATCTTCAAAGCAAAACGTTTATCCTTGTTCTATCGCAATGGCCACGACCTTACCTAATAAACCTACGTTTTGGCATTCGAAGAGCTCTTCCACTAGAGTATGAACAATACATGACGAAATAAGACGGACAGTGAACATAAGCTTCCGAACAAAATGCCATGTCTGGATTGGCACCGTGAATCGATTTTGCTGAATCAACGATTAGATCAGCGTTAATTGGTAATAGGGATGATGATTGATGAGCCTTTCAATTTTCAGCGGCCTTGAACCTTGACACCAGCCTTGTCTTCAATTGAACGCTAAAACAAGTATGTCACATACAACTTTCACGATCACCTCAAGAAATTATCATTCATATTTTTCAAAATCGTTCTTCACGTTATTTGTTCCTACATATTTTATTTAATTCAGTAAATTAAATTATTACAACTCTGCTAGAGAAAATATTTATCTACATGTGAAAATCGAATACGCGTTCTAAGATAAATGTTCACAAAATGAATACATCACAACTGAGATTAAAGGCTTGAGTAGTTAAGATGTACGCGCTCGAGGGAATAAATGCTCCGAATGTCCGTCTTGTCGTCATAGCAGTAACTCTAGACGCATTACTATTATAAAGCACCGTGAAAATGTCAGCCTCACCGTGAAAGATTGTAAATTTATCGCTGATTGCGTTTCGCTGAGTAGCGAGTGTCTATAAACCGCGACTATTAAAAAAGAACCAGTCGTTCCGTCGTGCCATGCGTCATCATTGTTGTCATCATCATCGACTGTTTGACAGAAACGAGCGTTTTGTATGCATTATCATATTATAAAAAACACATCAATTGGCGTGTGACATATGATTTAACAATTCTATTACTGTGATAGCTTTTTACTTAATACCTCCAATTAAATCTAATTCTTGTAAAAGAAAAAGATATTTATAAAAGAAATAATTTAAGAATCTTTATTTTAGATATTATTTTATTTTAGTTTTTTATAAAAGGAATAATTATTTTTAAAATTGTGTATAATTATAATTTAAGAAATATAATTGCTAATCGCAATGCTGAATTTAACGGGATATTTCCTTTAATTAATCAAAAATTACACATTTATATATATCTCTTCTGTATCTGTTTCTTATTCTTTATGATATAGTAATATATTTATCGCTATTTCCTCTCCCTATCGCATCAAATGTTTCATTAAATAATAATTAATATGCGAATAATAATTAACAGATTCTAAAGACGCAATTTAATATATCATTCGAGAATCATAAAATTTAAATTAACTACTTGCGTATCACGCGAAGTTCCGCGTCATAACATTCTTTATGAATACAAACTCCGTCTTCTTCTCAACAAAAATTTTATTGAAAGCTATCATCAATTATAATGGTTTCTTTTTCAACATCAAATAATCCGATAATTAATTGTGCACATTCCAATTCCATTAATTCTAAAATGAAACAAATCTGTCCTGGGAATGTAAGTTCCTAAGCTTGTTAAAAAGTTTATATACTTATTGTATACATAATTAGTGTATACAATGCCATTATATACACCACGCGTATTAAAAAGTTCTATTAATTCTAAAATAAGATAATTCTACCTTGAAAATATAAATTTAGTTTGCAAAATAAATTCTTAATATTCAATAAGATTGGAAACAAGATTGTTTATGTTAAATACATTATTTTAAATACGAAGCGCCACTACGATTTGAATGTTAAAATGTTGATATATCATATATATTCGTATAAATGAATTAATTTCAGAAATGATAACTCACACGGAATGCAAAAGATCTGGGTTCAAAACTGGGTTCAAGATTCAACTCCCGGCAATATTTGTCGCATTAAATTTATTAGTTTTTTAAATTTGAGAAATTTGAGAGGATCATTAATATTCCAGATTAATTACGTTGAAAGTTCGACAACCATATCGGTATGCAATTATCATTTCTGAAATTAATTCATTTATATATAATAGTTCAACATCTTAACATTCTTAATATTGTTTAGTTTATAAAGTCTAGTTTATAAAAAAATCAGAATTTATATAAATTATATACATAGCATAGCACGTTGTATACATAGTATTGTGCATTGAAATTCGATAATTCTAGAAATGTAAACTTAGTTTCTAAAAAGCTAGTTTGAAAAAAATCAAAATTTATATAAATTATATATATATATATATATACATACTATATATATAATTTATATAATTTAGTGTGTGTGTGTGTATGTGTATATATATATATATAATATAGCGAGTACTGTTATATCTCCATAGCGGAACGCAATGAAGATATAACACGGCTTTAAATCGGTATGCTGTGGAGTGCTACGGATTTAACTGCTTCGAGCGCGACGATGACTCGAGACCATGATTTCGTTCGGGTCATATCTCGATGTGAGACCGTTAAAGGAAATGCTCTCCGACAATGCGCGCGACTGATCGACGGCGTTCGAAAGGAATTGCTCAACGCTAATTGGAGCGAAGGAATCGACAACGGTTCGCATTCCTCAATGTCATCATCCTCCAGGAGCTGACGCAAGCGCCGTTAATAGCCGTATCGGTCGGAGTTCGATCCGGCAAACGGCTCCCGCGATCGAACAAAGCATTTCGCGCCAGGGATATATGGGACAATCCATTCTCACGAGGACGAGGGGGCAGGAAAGTTCTGCGACAAGTGACGCGTAATGACGATGACCTAATGAACTATTCTCCGCTAGGGATCGACGAATCGACTATCGTCGACGGTCTCCAGCTTCGCTTAACGTCGGAGACGAAGCAAATCGAGTATGTTTGCGTACCGGCGATTGCTTTGACCCAAGGCGCGACCTTCGACTGGTCGCGTCATTTCTCTTCGATGACATTATCTAGACACAACCCTTGAGAAGGTGTGTTCGGTCATTGTACAGTTTTTAGATACTTCATAGATACGTTCGATGCGCTGCCAATAGCTGATTACAGTATTATAATAACCGATTTAATTGTGCACAGTAATTGTGATAAAAAAATATAGATAATTCGAGTAATGTATTCGAGTAATGAGAGTAAAATTAACGTACTCTCTAAAACTTTTGGTCTCAAATCTCATTTTAAATAATGAAATCTCACTCTTAAAGATTAAAAACTACAGCTCTTTTTCAAGTCTGGCTCAATTTCCACTCCAAAGAACTTAGAGAATATATGTAGAAATGAGAATTAGTCAATTTTTTTGAAAGATTTTATATTTGATGAATAATCGTTTTTTAATCCTAACTTCTTCCTAACTGTCATCTTTTCAGTTTGAGAAATAGATTATTTTTTTATAAAGAGATGAATGTAACAGTGTAATGACGAAATAGAGCAATAAAATTTACAATATTTGACAAATTGAGATTCTCTTCTATTTTTGTTTATCCGATAAAGATGAATGATGTTATAATACAATTTGTCTCTCTGTTTATTAATAGTTATTCCACGCGTTTTTGAAGATAGGAAAAAGTTTTCCAAATTATATTACTGTGGAGCGTATCCATCTTCTTTCGAGACACTCGATCTTTAATCAAAAAATGATGGACGAGATCAGAGACCAAGCGGTGCACGTATCTTTCGCTGATCTTTTTCCTGCGCTAATAATATTAAACTTTTGTTTTCACTTACCAACGAGTGGCACCATGAGAGTGTAGATTGGCTGCGCGCCGGAAATGGCTCTCGCGATGATCTGCAATTGCTGTAGGTAATCGATGAAGCAATTAGTGTCTGGCACCAGCTGTCTCGGTCTCACCTCGATTTCTACCGACACCGAGGATTTTTGTAAAATAGCCTAAACATATACAAATATAACACATATATTTCAATAATATCAAAATAAAAATAAATTTCAAAATTTTAACGGACTCAAATAATATCGTCTTCCTTTTTTTTTTTAAATAGTCGAATATATGGAAAAGATTCTCAAAAAGAAAAAATATCATTTTAACAAAAATAATTAAAATAAATATCAATAAATATAATAATAAATATCAATAAATTTGTCAAAATATCATTTTGACAAAAGTAATTGAAAATAAAATATAATAATGTTACAAAAATATATTTTTAAAATACTTAATAATTAGAAATATGATTATAATTAAAGAGGACGACATCAATGTGACGACGACACTTGAATTTCTCTTTTAATCCTAAATTTTACCTCAATTTTTCGTTATT
>Ga0157364_1005824_pt1 | contig 12603 bp, 7 predicted proteins | sample AttsexASBM2_FD_111476 | JGI IMG/M metagenome (GOLD analysis project Ga0157364, IMG submission 111476) | Fungus gardens microbial communities from leaf cutter ant in Ribeirão Preto, State of São Paulo, Brazil - Atta sexdens ASBM2 | ecosystem: Host-associated > Fungi > Mycelium > Unclassified ... | reverse complement strand
GAAAGTTTATGAAAGATGATTTTATCGATTGCCTTAATTTACCTTATACTTTACTGAGTTTTGTCTTCGTTGAATTTTTTTTATCGCAAATTATTATGGCAACTCTGATTATTTGCGCAGCATAGGAAACGAATCTAGGCCTAGATCATTTCATTTTTAGTTACTTTAAGATACTTTCGCATACCGTGAGATATTTCTGGCGAATGATGCGATCACGCGTGTTGCGACGTGTCATCGTGCAAAGTCTTGAGTGGGTCGTCGTTTCTCTTATAAGTGAATCTCTCTCGACCGCATTTGTTCGAAAAGTTTGGCGTCGCAAACGATCATAAACCAGTTTTCAACAAGATTAAAAACAACAAGCAGATAAATCGTCGCGGAAAAGTTGCGGAACTATGTTTATAATGAGACAAATTAATTATTTACTGCCGTAAAATGCGATCACAAAATGCTTGTTGCATAGGACACAAAAGCGCTGAAATAAGTTTGATAATTGGTTAAATGATGTTTACATAGACGTCGCGTGTAATAAATAGAGGCAGATTTTTAATATCTAATCTGTCTTTAAGTAATTACATTTATCAGTTTGTAAAAATTTGTGAGCTGTTTTATTTGTTATTACACTGAGAAAAATGGTCTGGTTGGATTAAACAGTAATTCTAGTTGGTAAAATGAACGAATCAGAATTTTCTGGTTAAATTTGCTAGAATTCTAGTTGAAATAGCTAGAATTCTGATTGATATAATTATTCTGGTAAAAATAAAAATTCTAGTAGAGTTTACCAGAAATATTGTATTAACCAGAATTCCGATTATCTCAACTAGAATTCTAATAAATTTAACCAGAAAATTTTGATTCGTCAATTTTCAACCTGCAGAAATTTATTTTTAGTGCATACTTGAAAATCAATTTAGTCTTTGCACGTGATAATAAAATTAGGAAATTTGAAAAGAATTGAGAAAATAAAAAAAAGTGATAGAACGCTATTTAGCTATTATAGCTAACAGAAAAATCATTTTTCATAATATAAATTATTTCGCGATGGCTCGAAATAGATTGTATTTATATCCTACATCAGAAGCCCATTTTGATGCAATAGTTCATCTTAAAATAGAGATTGCATAAGAGAAATACAAAAAATAAAATTCGAAAATATTTGCGCATTGAAAAGAAATTTGTCTTTTCCATTGTCTATTATTTTTCCCTATATAAATTAATTTATTATTTGTAATTAATTATTATTAATTAAAAACGTTATTTTACTCATTTTTAAAATAAAGTAGACTATATCATAAAGAAAGCTATACATAATTTAGTTCTCTCAAAAATATTATAAATACTGAACACACGTTGCGGTTTGCAACTGCAGTATAATTTTCCTCTCAGGTTCGACAGACGAAAATTTCTGGAAGTATGAGTAACAACGTGCTCGCGAGCGCGTCGTTCTCGAGAAGAAACTGGCACGGTGCACCTGAATGGATAAAAGATGACGGTCTCTTATCAGTACCAGGTCGCCAGTTCCACCAGCGGTGGATTCACCAGGCTCCTGCTTATGTGGCGCGGTTCCCTGTACAAGCTCATCTACAGGGAACTGCTGCTTTTTTTACTTATCTTCGGTATCTTGTCCGCGCTCTATCGCCACGCCTTCACTGCCACGCAAAGAAGGTGGACATTCCAATATTTTAAAGCTCTAAATTCTAAATATAGACATATGTAAATCTAGAAATAGAGGATATAGAGGAAAAAAATTATTTCGATTAACCATTAATTCCATCTATTAATAGATGAAATTAGACATAAGTATATACAAATGGGCAAATTTTTTTTAATACTAATTAATTTGCATATATTCACCATTCTCTATTTTTCTTCATAATATTTTAATTTAATCAATTTTTTTGTTATTGAGAATTGCTTTTAATATATAACGTACCATAGGGACTTCGAACAAGTTGTCATCTATTGCGACGCCTTGATCAAATTGATTCCGTTGAGTTTCGTGCTTGGATTTTATGTATCCTATGTGGCGCAGAGATGGTGGAAACAATATACAGCAATACCATGGCCTGACAAGTGAGTTTAGATGCTATCAATTTTCAAGCAATACATCATAAATTGTTGTTAAATCTCAAAACATTTTTTGACAGTGCAAGTTAATATTTCTTTCTTTCTTTTAGCTAAAGCAAGAAAAAGCATAGCCTAATTATCGAAAATAAAAAATGTAACTTTATTTTTATTACATGAACTTCTTTACGATTGCCCTATTCTTTCTTTCTTTTTATAGGGTGATGCATCTCGTGGCACTCTACGTCACCGGAAACGACGATTATAGTCGTATGCTGCGCAGAGCCCTGATGCGTTATCTAAACCTCTCACTGATACTTGTATTGCGTTCCATAAGCTCAGCGGTGAAGAGACGATTTCCCACTCTCGATCACGTCGTTGATTCCGGTAAATCACAGTACTGGGACCACTATCGTCGTCCTAGTGGCAATTAAAAATTAACGAGCTTGTTGCAGGCTTCATGACCACGCTCGAGCTCCAATTGTATCAGTCAGTGCCGAGTGTCGAGTTTAACACCTATTGGATACCCTGCACATGGTTCATTAATCTCCTCAAGGAGGCACGCAAGACCCACCGAATATCCGATGCGCAAGGTTTAAAGCTAATAATGGAGGTGTGAACGAACTTCATGTTTTCTTTCTTTGATCTCCTCGTTTGTTGTTTAAAATTTGATAAAAAATTTTCTTTATTACACAAAGTGAAAGAAGTTCTTTTTCTAATTGTGGTCATTATTTCATATAAATAATTAATCAAAATATAATATTCTTAACAATTAATTTATTAACACAAAAGAAATTAAAATCATTAAAATTTCTTGCTTTAGCATCTATTTTGAATTTGCAACAAAAATAAGGAATAATTATTTAAATTATTTTATTCTTTTAAAGACGAAGTCGCATTAAATATATTATATATCTTCTATTTTCTGATATTTATATATCTTTATTCGTTCCTGTTTATCATGTTAGTTCATGAAGCAACACCATACATGATACAATATGATTGTACCTTAGTAATGGTGGTAACCAGAAAAGCAATCGTTAGAGAAACGATTAAATTTTATGAGCTACCGTGACGGTAGCGAGTCGATATATGATTCAAAATACATCGTAAGCCATGTTGCATCAACTACGTTTTTATTTTCCGCGATTAGGCACGCGTGTCTCAAACACATTATGCTCTCGCACGAATATCTTAATCGGGATTGCTGGAGATAATATTCCTTTTCTTCATGCATTACGCATCTTTTATGCGTGAAAACAAAGGAATAGATAAAAGTCAATTTTGATGTGTAAAAAACGCATGATAAATTAATCAGAATATAATATCTAAGCAAATTAAAAAGAAAAAGCAAATATTCTTCACCTCAGTATTCACACTTTGAATCCTAATTCATTAAATTTTTCCCAGAAACGTGATTAATAATAAATTAATTAATCGATATAAAATCTTTTTCTTGCTCTGTAAATTTGATCGTCGATCTGATTTGTAGGAATTCAATGAATTTCGGACCAAGTGCGGTTTCTTGTGGAGCTACGACTGGGTGTCGATTCCTTTAGTGTATACTCAAGTGGTGACACTCGCCACTTACAGTTTCTTCGCAGTCGCTGTAATCGGTCGACAATACATCGAGGGCGTCGAGAAACAATTCCAACTGAAAATAGATAAATACGTGCCCATTTTCACAATTTTGCAGTTCTTCTTCTTTATGGGATTGTTGAAAGTAGCTGAACAGCTGATAAATCCTTTCGGCGATGATGATGAAGATTTCGAGCTGAACTGGCTGATTGATCGTCATACCAAGGTAGGAGCACTCTTTCTCCATAAAAATTTAGGAAAATTGTAAAACATAGTTTATACTTAAGGTATAATTTCATGACACTTGGTGCACATTTTTAGCATTAAAATAGACTACATAAAAATTAGTAAATATCAAGCGTCAATTTTGAGTGATCTGTTTTATATATGAATGAACATCGAGAGTTAGCATAAAATTATACTTCCATTCCCTCTTTATGCTCATATATTAGGTGTCATATCTTGGAGTAGACACGCTAATGAATCGCTGTCCACCGCTTGTCAAGGATATTTACTACGACTCTGAAGATATGAGCCTGCCATATACGGAAGCGGCTGCGGCATACAAGAAGAAAACTTATCGCGGTAGCGTGGATAACATGATGTTAGTATCTTATTATTCATATTTTATTGTAATATTCATACAATTTTATTGTAATATTATTCGTAACAATAAACTTCGATAAGCTAATATTTTTCGCAATAAGTTCTTTGCAGTATTTTAAGATTTAGTAGCATTATCAAATTGACGATCAATTTAATTACGATATTATTATTTTTGTTTTATAGTTTGTGATTGCATTTCAAATCTGCGGTACGCGGTTTATGTAACTGAAAGGTGTATTTAGATTTACGTATAAAAATATTATTAGATAGACCTACATCTATCTCATATTGATCCTTTCTTTATTTATTTCGTTTTATTTATATAACGATCTAGATTAACTTATTATTGTTAATAATACTTATTTTGAATCAGAACAGATTAAAAATTTATATGTAATTTGTATAAATCGATTTTAATTACGAAATATTGTTCATAAAGATCTGGCGATTCTATATCTTTTGGGATACAGTTTCGTAAAATATAAAATTTGTTTTAAATATTGAAATTTTGAACATTATATTCTATAACAAATGCTATCGATTTTCCTCGATTTTTTCAGGGTACCCGAAGAGAAACAGATGATGTTCTTGCCCGGAATTTTGGAAGAGGAGGAGGAATGCATGACAATTTTGACACCTCGTACTTCCACTGCCAGTTTAACGAACCCGAATGATAATCCAATGAACGAAATGCGGTAAGATTATAATTGGGGTGATTGATGTATTCTAATTCTCATGAATTTAGATTAATATTAATTGTTACAATTTAAATTAATATTGATCGTTAACTGAGGAAAAGATTTTCAAAATGCATTTTATCCAAAATTTTTTTAGAGAATTTTTGGCGTAGTGTTTTGTGTTGAAAGATTCTTGTTATAAGCTACGGAGATGTTCAGAAAACATTTTTTCATTGTCAATTTGTATATTGAAAAAATAGACATTTCGAAATGCATAATGTTTTTTTAACTAAAGACGAACAAATACATTTGTTTAACATTTTTAGCAATTTTTAACAATTTTGTTTAATATTTTACATTCTACTAATTGGCATATTGTTATTTTCTGTAAAGTGAATAATTTTTTGCGGAATTTCTTTCTTTTTCATTTTCTGAAAATTTCAAATTTTGGAAAATACGCATTTTGAAAGTCTGCTTCTCAATTGATTATTAAATAATATAATTTTTAAATATAACATCTTACTTTAAATTTACTTACTATAAAAGAAATGAATCGTTATTGTCCAAGTAACGATAACGATAATGCGTTACTTTTTAAAATTAGTAACGAGATACTTTTTATAAATAATAACGATAATGATATATTATTTTTATGAAGTAACATTTCCAATTTATTTCTAATAGTTTGACACATTTTTTAATGTAAGGAGGCATTATATATATATATATAAGATATTTCTCAAAGTTTTTCTTCTTTATCTCGTTTTATTACTAAGACGAACAAGCTTCGAAGAACTCCATTAAGTTAGATTCGTTTGTTTCAGCCAGATCAGCGAGTCCCCTTCAACATCTGCGAAGATGGCTTGCAATTGTTCCGAAACGATTATGCAGCTGGATGGTCAAGAGCAACCATCGGTCGAAACGGAGCAACGACGAATAATAGTCGAGGCCGTTCGGAAGTTCTCTTCCTTAACAAAGAACTCAGCATCTCGCGCCGTAAAACCCTTCTTTCCGGTTCTAACGAAAACTCCTAAACCAGCGTTGCGTCCTTGGCCGAGCGTTACGAATATCCAACGCCCTGCTCAGATATCGTCGATTCCGACGCCTGCAATTCCCACGACTGTTGTTGAAATCGAAGATCCCTGGGCGAAGGATTCATTCAAGAGTCTGCATCGTCAACCTTCCATAGATTCCGAAGGACGACCCAGCGTTTCATCGCAGAGCGAGAAGAACCAGGAAGGTGTCATAAACTCGGCATTTGCGGAAGAGAGAATGAATAACACATCGAACATTTGTGACTGCGATGACGCTGAGGAAGATGATGATGATACGTGGTATGGACCTTCACATCGATCTCGATGCACACGAGTCTCCTGTCAGCAATCGTTTACTTCAGAAACGATCGATATGTCTGTGATTAGTGACGAACCAATTAGTCTTTCAGGCATCAAGAGTTCTTCGAAATACTTTATAACGAGACGAGACCGGTCGATCAGCGATTCCAGGAAGAAGAAGAGTATCCTCCGGACAAGATTGTCTGGCAAACTGTCGAACCGCAGAAGAACCACCGATAGTATACCCACAATGAGCACAATCTTGAGTCAGACCTGGAGCTCGCCGAACCTGAGTAATTTGGAGGAGCAGACAAAGACTGCACAAAATGTCAAAGTTGGTTCTTCTTCTTGTAAGCAGGAGGAAAACCAGGAAGATTCTAAATTATAAATAATGTAATATTTCGGAGGCGATGCTTTTTTTAAACAGAGATATAAAACTTGTGACAATCTTGAAGAAACTTTGCTAGCAAGATTCCTTCGCAGAAAAATTACGTCTTTGCTAAATTATTTTCAATTACTATATATTTGTTCAACAAATTATTTGAAGTGATAGTAATAGATATACAGTTATATTTTTTGATGACCAGCATAAAAATGTTCTGCCTATTGATTTCATTTAATTATAATTGTGAGCAAGTATCAGCGCTTATTCGTGAGCGTTAGATTTATGTAAATATTGTAAATATTATTAGTAAATATTATATTACATGTATTGTCATAGAAATAAAACAATTGTGTTATTATGTATTATTTTTTGAATAATTTATTTATGAATTTATTTATGATGTAGATATGACAACGTTTACACGGCTTAATTTTCGAAGCTATAACGTCGATGTAAAATTTGTTAAATTAAAATTAAAATAAACTTCAATTTTTTAATTTAGATTTTTGTTTTATGAGTTTAAGATTTAAATTTAGAAATTTTGGAATTTTAAAAATTTATTTTAATATACAATATTTTTTAAAATAATATTTCATCGATATATTACTGTATTTTGGTAAAACTAGCAGCAGTGGCAATACGTAACGTAAAACGTGCATCATAGATGGTGCTATTTAAAGTCACAATTTTTAGCGGACTTGTGTACTCAGCTGATGTGTACTTGTGTTGATGTCCATCGAAGACGTCGGAATTCAGTTTAGAGAGATCTGAATCAAATTGGTATCAACATTTTTATAATTTGTGTATACGGCATGTGAAGTTTTTCAATTTGCAACAGTATGAGTAAAGAACTCATAATTTGGTAACGTACGATAAAATATTACGAGAGCTTTATGAAATCCATAAAAAGCGTCTACAAATTTGAAGACATAATTAAGCATTAAGCTTTAAATTTAAGCTTTAAATCGTAAGAAATTGATCAATTACAATCGAATGTGAGGACAATATGATATACTATGATTGGTCAATTTTTTACGATTTAGTTTAAAACTTAGTTTTATACTTTAAAATCTCATTGTAGACACCGTTTAATCATCTAATACGGAGTTTAGTTATCACATAACCTACAATCAGGCATATCCTCGCCGGTTTTTCATCAACGGATCTACAAAAATGAATCTAATATGCGTGATATGTAGCGAGTTATTGGTACCATCCGACGATATTTTCCATACACCATGTGGACACATATTCCATTATGCATGCTTATTGCAATGGCTTGAAAGGTAATTTGGATACCTACTGTCTCAAAGATTTTTGCATTCTCTTGTTCCTCTTACATTAGGCTTCTGGCCTGTATTACATCTCTCACTTACATATGCTTGTGATGCGCACACTGATTATTCAATTGCCACAAGCATATGATACAGTTTTTTAATACTGGTTCCGAACGATGGATTTTTCGGAAAGTGTTTCTATAGACAAGGATACTCTCGGGAGATTGCCGATCTTTTCCGAGCAAAGACATGAGTATAAATATTTTGGTTCCTACCAGGATTGAACTCGAGACTTCTGTCACAATAGACCAGTGTGCTATCTGCGATGTCACGTTTGCACATGTTTTCTCTTCTAATTCTTTTTTGGCCCATTATTCAAAAAAGTTTCATGAACTTTCATATCATTCCTGAAAGTTTTTGTTATTATTTATATTTTTGGAAGCAGTTTAGTTTTATCTGTGAAATTGTTTCAGATCAAAGACTTGTCCACAATGTCGAGTAATAACAACTACTCGTACAATACATAGGCTATATTTCAACTTTTCAAATAATGACAGCATTGCAGAAGATCCTGCATCTCTGCAGAATAAAATTGACAACTTGAATTTCCAGCTAAAACTGAAAGACAAAAATCTTAATAATCTTACAGAGGACAATGATAAATTAAAGAATCAAACAGCTGGCTTAAGACATAGAATTTATGAAGTTGAAAGTGAAGCAATTAAACAGAATTCTGCAATTCATGCATATAAAGATCAGATTAAATTTTATAAACAACAATGTTCAAATGCAGAAAATGATAGGAAAGAGAATGAAGAGTTGAAGAAAAAACTCAAATTCTTAAAAAAGTATGTTTATTATACTATTATTACTATTATTATACTATTATTACTACTTATTTTAGAGATATACATACAATTTTCAAATTTCTGTTTAATCTTATAATTAAATGTTGATCTTATAGCGTACAGAATCTAATAGATGATTCTTCTACATCTAATGTGGAGAATATAACAATGCAAACAGATGATGTTTCCAAACTCAGGATATACATAGGAATATTAAAAAAGTATTCTATATTTACATGTTTTGTATATTTGATTGATTTATATACAGTGTATCTATGAAGATATAATATAATATTATGTACTTTATATTGAATTTTCAGGGAACTCGATAGCATGCGTGAGAAGAGCAAAGAGTTAAGGAACAAATGTAGGAATGAACAACAAAAATTCATGCAAATCTCCAAAAAAAATAAATTTTTGGTACAGGAATGTGCTAAACAAAAGTATAAATATTCTTGATATATTAAAGTTATTTTTTTTAAGAATCATTTTCCTTAGAGATTATATATATTTTTAGTGAATTGAAACAACATTCTACAGAATTAGAAGAACAATTAAAACGCTGTGAAACCGAAAAGATATCTTTACAAACTCAGCTTTTTAACATGCAAGAGGCACAAAAATGCGTATGTTATAATAAAATATCCGTGCAGCAAGAGAGCTATGAGCAAGAAAATTTAAAAGAGCATAAGGAATCTTATACCGTAAAATCTAATAAAACAATGAATGAATATATGCCAAAAATGGAATACATTTCAAAACTCAAAAAGAGTAGTAGCATAAATCTAGTATGTGAACTACAATTTGTTTTGTTTAATTATACTTAATTTTACTAAATATTACACTTATCATTAATTATTAAATTTATTTTTGATATTTATGCCAGGATAATATTTATTTTATAGGATGATAGTACCGAGAATATCCCATGGAATAAATCGCAGGATTTCTTTTCTACAAGGGACTATGGTATAAAGAGACACAAAAATAATAATTTGAAAATACCTTCGACACTTGTGAAAAAATCAAGAATTGACTCACTAAATCAAGTAAACTGCTTTGTATTTATATTTAATATAATATTATATCTGTATTTGTTACAATTTTTATACTTTTCTCATATTTTATATATTTTAGAAGACTGCCAGTGGCAGTGGCATGAGTTTTGATGGCTTCGGAGGACATGCTAAGTATGATAAATTTCCTAATCCTATTTCTAGCTCGCATGTAAAAAAAACCAGAGAGGATTCAAAGATGAACAAACCAAAATACCTTGATACGGGTGACAATCAGAAAATCAATGATTTACTGATGTTTTATACTGATTTAATAATATAGTGTTTAATGTAATATATAGTGTTTAATAATATAGTGTGTCTAAATTGTATGTAATAGAAATTATAATGAGACGTAAGACTCAAGACGTAAGACTCAACGTGAAAGGATTGGAAATATAACTCTAATCCAGTCTAGAATTGCATATTTTTTTATTTTGGAATATTAAAAAAAAGATTAGATGATGCATTTTAACATACAAACATGATTGTATCTGTTTTTATAAAATTTGTAACATTTTTATATAAAATTTTATTTTGTAACGAATTCTTTGTATGATTATTAAAGTAATTATCTTTAATGCTATATGTATTAGTTATTTCATAGACAAATATATTCAATTATTGAATTACTTGTTCTCTCATAATTGAAAATATATTTTTGAAATATATAAAGATATATTTTGATAATTAAAAATATATTCAGAAATTTTCTAGTCGAATATGTATCTATATATATGTATACATGTACAGAATATGTCCTTAGTATGCTAAAAAGTTTTAGAATGATTCTCTCCCTCTCTCTCTCACACACACACACACACACACACACACACACACACACACAGAGAGTTTTTGTTTGAAATTTTTTTATAATAAATAGAATGAATCAGAAGAAAAAAACTCTCTTTAATATTATCGAAAGAATAACCTATAAGTTTTGAGAAAAAAAGTAAGTAAGTTAAAATTTATAGATTGCAAAAGTTTTATTTGATTAGTAGATATAATGCTCTCGAAAATGGCTCATTCTATCAAAAATATTTAAAAAATTTCAAAACAACCTGAATAGTTTTCAAAATTTTTGGAAAAAATAAATTTTTTTTCAATTGTGACATCTATCTTTAAAACTATCTTTAAAACTGTTCCGGACATATGGTCATATAAAGTTTTCGTCTTGAATTTGTGCATGCGTGCGTGCGTGCGTGTGCGTGCGTGCGTGCGTGCGTGTGTGTGTGTGTGTCTCCTAGCGATATTTAATCGTTATATGAAAAATTTGTAAACCACTTTTTTGAAGCAAATAAATTAAATATTTATCATGTAACAAAATGAGTAATTGCTTAAGTATTAATTTTATTAAAACAATTTATATTGGAAATTTCAACAGTTAAAAGATTTAAAAAGTAGAAATAATAAATAAGATTAATAAAATATGATGTTATATAGTAGAGTGATAGAATTTGAAATTTTAACGTAATGATATAAATCAATTTAAAATGTAATATATAAATTAATCATGATGTACAATACATGTATTTAGCAGCGATTTACTATGCTTCAATGTATTTATGTAATGTATTGGTATAAATTTGACATGTAATGCAAGAATTTTTCAAGAATCAAACGTTATCAGCACGTAAACATCTTCTCATTTACCTTTGCACATTTACCTTTGCGCACTGATACACAAGATATATGGAGACTTACAGTTTAAATGCCGATTTTGAACAGCAATTTTTGGTAAGGAGGGCTATAATATTATTCGGTGATTTACTATTGCCTTCCGAGCATACGAAAATTTTCGGTTCTGTCGGAGATCGAATTTGGGATCTCTATTATAGCAATGCGCTATTTGTTACAGCGCTACCACGCTCATGCAAGAATTAATAAATTATAATTTAATTGCAACACTATAATATAACAAATAATACAATTTCTAAAATAAAATTTATTTAATAAAACTTAAATTTATTAGTTTTAATAAAAATAATCATAAAATATATAAATATGCAAAGAAGTTTTTAATAACTTCTATAATTAAAAATTTCTTTATATAAAAAATATTAAAATTAAAAAGTTAAAAATTTAGTTTCAGAGAATTCATACAAAATTTTGCTAAATTAATTAATTTTAAATTGAAACGTATGTGCGAAATCTGGCATTTTGGAGAGTAGCTGTATAAATTCTTGTGGCGCAATGTTACCTGCGTCAGAGAGATCTATTTCTTGTAACATCTGAAAAAAATAAGGCCATTAACACAATCATGAATTATTACATGATATCCATTGCGATTTTGCAAAAGATAGGTGAATTAAAAGAAATTAATAGAAATTCTCCCAATTAAATTTTGAAAAAGAAAAGAAGAAAGTTGTACTATATATAGATTAAATCCCTTATTTGCATTTCTTTAAAGAAAGATATTAATAAAAATGCAGAAGATATATACATTTCAACAATAGAATGTAAAAATAATTTTTTTTTTTTTGTTAAAAAAGCATTGGAGAAAGGGAGAAAGAGTTTACAGAGTTTTAGAAGCGATTCCCAGCTTTGAAGATAGCGAGTGCAATTTTACAGAATTAATTTCTCCTCGCGCGCATAGAAGGCAGTTCCTTTCAATTCATCTACTTTCTGCCGCGGAATCGGTAACGGCTATCGGAAATTTGTTGCGATAGAAACGGCCTCTCGGCTTTTGGCAAAAGGATTAATCGCTTCCCGATTTCATCCTTTGTAGTTGCGTTGAGGACGCACAGCAGGAATGCACACTGGCCATCCGCGCTACGTCCTT
>Ga0157364_1005823_pt1 | contig 12603 bp, 6 predicted proteins | sample AttsexASBM2_FD_111476 | JGI IMG/M metagenome (GOLD analysis project Ga0157364, IMG submission 111476) | Fungus gardens microbial communities from leaf cutter ant in Ribeirão Preto, State of São Paulo, Brazil - Atta sexdens ASBM2 | ecosystem: Host-associated > Fungi > Mycelium > Unclassified ... | reverse complement strand
GTTCTAATAATTAATTTGATCGTTCTAATTATTTTAATGGACTGATAAAATTATTTTCAAATCTGTATCTACAGTTAAAATTTTAGATACTTTAGCAAAACCGTCCTTTTCGAGTAAAAAAACATGAAAAAATTAAAAATTTTTTATATAAAACTTCTTTTTGAGAAAAATCGGATTTAAATACAGAAAGAATTAACGATTTTGCTGAAACATCTAAAAATTTAAATAGCTACAGATTTAAAATAATTATGTTGGATTAAAATGATTATGTAGAAAAAATTTAGGCATAATGAGCAATGTTGCAAAACATTTTGACATTCTTGCAATCATCGGGAGTGTCTTACATAATTATTTTGATAATTCAATAAAATTACTTTCAGACCTGTCTAGGTTTTAGATACTTCAGCAAAACCGTTTTTTTTCCTTTACCTTAATTTGTTTATCTTATAATTTTCAACAAATCATCGATGGATTTGTCATAACAGTTTTTACAAAATTGAATTTCACGACATATAAAATCGATTTAATAGTTCTATAATATCCTAATTGAATAAAAACTCTATGTCAAATTAAAAGTTCTATAAAATTGAAAAAGATTAAAACTATTTAAATGTATAAAAAAAACTCTACTTATTGACTTTAATTTTATTCTATGCTACTTTATAAAAAATAAAATATTACATATCTATTCAAAGTTTAAATAAATCCTTGATAATCCCTGAAAATGTAATATACATAGATTTCATTGTTACACATATTTGCTTGAGACGATTTTTTTACAGAATGGCTCATCATTAAAGTGAATTCATCTTAAGGAGCATTATCGCGAAGGAAAGTAATACTCGCAGCCCTCGCCGTTGTTCGTTGCGTGAGTTTTTACGTACGCTTTGTGGCACGGCCGGTTTTGCGTAGGGGGTGAGAGACCTTATCTAAAAGCCACGAAGAGGCACTAGACGAGGGAAGTACCTCTTTTGCTGCTCCCGTTCGTTAATTCCTTTTCTACCGATAATCCACTCGAAGCTCGTCGAGTTTTCGGCTACGTACGCCGCGCTCTGACTTTGAGAGATCTACAAACAGCCATTTTACTTATGCGCGAGCTTACGTAGAATATATAACGGAATTATATGTGACGTGGATCTTCTAGATCCGCGCTCTCGTAGGATTTTGATCTTCCGAACCAAATCGATCTCATTGCGAACTTTTATATTTAACATCCCTTATGATATGTTCTACTTTCGAAAGAGAGTCTTGGAAGATTGTTAGGGAATTATTCGCACGTTGAGAAAGATTCCGAGTATCTTCGAGAAACAGCGCGCCGATGCGTCGAAATTTTGAAAAGAATATTTTAAATGAAAGTTGTAGAATTTGAGAAAGACTATGAGATGAGCTATTTATAATAAGGTCCAGGTTAATTTTTTCTCATTTGACCTTGGATTCAAAATCTAAGTAACTCATTTGATGGTCCTCTTCAAATCTTATACTTAAACTTTTATCCGAAACATTTCTTTCAAAAATGCATTGTTCTTGAGATATTTTATATCTAAGTTAAAGTGGTCATACATTTTGTACAGAATCCATAAGATGCCAAGATTCGACTATCTAGAATACCTATTTTTAAACGTAATTTTTTTAAACTGGTAATGTCAGTATTTTGACATTATTTTTGCAATTTGCACCCTTGTGAGAAAAGTATCTGGTTGAAAATGTATGAAGATATAAGAAGATTCTGATTATATCAACCAATATTCCGATTATTTGAATTAGAATTCTATATTTAACGAGAAAATTCTGATTCGTCCATTTTCAAGTAGAATTCTGATTAATCCAACCGGACATTTTTCTGCATGTACGATTCGCGCGTACATCGTGCTTCGCTGTACCTAAACTAGCGCGAGTAAATCCAGAGGCTGCGCTCTGTGAAAGATTCGACGATGAAAACGGAACGCGCGCGGCGAGCGGATGCGCAGCGAATTGTTATTTCAAGGGAACTGCCGTCCGTCAGTTCGTTTGTCCATCGCTCCCGCCGCGATGCGGTGTGTAAACAGGGAAAGTTAAACAAGATAGGGATATATAACTGGTGTGTACGTAAGAACACGGTGCGCAGGCATGAAATTCAAGGCTAACAATGTCGACCTCGAACGACAAGCGCTTCTGATGTGTGAATTTTGTTCATTGAGTCCCAGCACGTTTTGCTGCATCGGAAAGAGTTGGACACTGTCCTGTGAAATCAATCTTATTTTAAAGCGTGCTTCGCACACTTTTGGACAGCGCCATGAAATAAGATCCTCACATTTACCTTCGCTTATTTTTATTCCACCAAATTTGTTTGCTCTCAATAAGCATGCAGAGCTGTATTGAACAAGATGTAATAAGACTTAATGTAAATCTGCGATAACATTGATCGACGAGTGATTTTGTTAAATGTGTAATTTTGGTTGATACTAAAAATTAGAAATTTATCCTATAAGAATTTATCCAATTTTTTTGTAATCAACATATCTCTTTTTAAAAACATGTTGCTAACAATAATAATGTTTTATGGAGTCTTTTTTCATTAAAATGATTTATTTATTCGATTTGCCTTTTATAATAAATAAAAAATTCTATTAAATTATCACGTTAAATTTAATAATTCATTTTCTATGAATCATTTATTTATATCTAGATTTAAAATCAGAGCAAAAATACTATTAAAAACACTCAGATCAGTTTAACATAAGAAAGGTGAAATTTTTATTAACCCATGTAATTATTGAGATATAAAAAATGAAAACATCCGCAGAATTTGGTTTTTAATTGTGAGAGGATCAAATCGCGAAGTATCACAAAGTACTGCTGTCCTCAGGTATAAACGTTTTTCAGATGGAACGTCAATCCATATTTATCTTAGAGAGACGAGCAGGTCGAGCATCCTTTGCGAAAAGGCCCACAGGAGTCCGGCAAAAATTTACTTAACGCGAGGCTTTAACTTCCGATTAACTTGCAGTTTATTCTTGTTCAAACAGGTAAATGAAATGCTCGGCGTGCCGAACGATGCAATTCACTTCAGGCATCGGCAAATCATAAAAACACCTGTCAACATTTTTCAAACTAATTGGCGGAAACAAATCTATGTAATCCGTTTAGGTGTCATGGATCTTTCTAATCGTGTAGCGTGTTGCTTTATTCATTGATTCTTATGCTACCAATACGTGTATTAATCTTTTATTAGTACACACGATGGGTTATTCGTGTCCTGCGCATTTCTTTTCTTCGAAATACTTATACAGGAGCACTTGACTAAATATAATGATCTTTGCTCTTTCCTTCTTTTTTAAAACTTTACAAATATTTTCTAAAGATGTTAAAATATATGTAAAAATCATTATACAATAATAAAAAATTTTAATTATAGTTTTATATTAACAATTTTAATCATTTTAATTACTTAATAATTTTTGTATAATTAGGTACTTGTAAAAGTAATGAAAATTAACCTAGCAAAGGCTATGTATGTAGCAAAGGCTTGAAAGTACATTGTACTTAATAAATATATAAAATGTTCGTTCTATACGATTTTTCGAAAATAAGATACATAGTATCATAGAAAAATTATCAAGATTTATTTCAGTAAAGTAATTTTAATTAGGTTTTTCATTTAATTTTGTGATCATTTGAAGTATCTCGTCATTTACTCTTCATTGTTATTTTGTTACAAAAACAATGAACGTATGATTGCGGAACATGAGGCAAAACAGCCTGTAACAGTCTATAAGTACGCAAAATTTCAAAGTGTTATTTTCGAATTGTTATATAAAGCAGATCCTGATAGTATCTCCTTACACGTAGAACAAATGTACGAGAGAGGGTCAAACGTAATTCGAGCTTCTTTCCGTCCGTTCCACTCTACGAGTCAAAGCCCACTCAGCACCATCTCTTTTTCTCTTTCTCTCTCATTCTCGTTCACTTGTTGTAACGATCTCTCCTATATCCAGGTAACGCGTGTCGCCGTTTGACATTAGTTGGCCCATTAAATGCCGATAAATCTCGTGGGTGGCACGCGAAGTCAAGGGGAGACACGATTATATCGCGCGTGTGCTATGAACACGTCGGACACGCGTTCGGGAGGCATTGAGTATCTGTTAGCCTCTGCTCGAACAGAGTCAAGCCCGTAGGTAGGTAGGTAGGCGGCCCAGGACGAGATCGGTCGGGATGAGGAAGAGAGAGGAGGCGGATAGAGTGGACGATTGATCAAGTTAGCGTAACGTCATTACGTCGCGAGTACATCGGGGGTTGACGCAAAACGACGGGCCACACCGCCTGCCCCTCGCTAGGTACAACAGGCCTCCTCGGGCAATTTGACTCGACACCAACCTTCGCCCGGATTATCCGGTGGCTTATACAGCCTCGGGCCGGGTGATTCTCTTGGTTGGGGTTCGTTATGACGCGACGTAGCACAAACGAGCCGTAAGCTCTCACCACTTGCATACGTACATTTTTCTTTAGTGAGGTTCTTCAATGCTTGTGCGTTCGCGATAAAACAGCCATACCGATAATCGCGATACCGCAAATTTGGACGAAATTGAGAATGAAAAAAGGGATTAGAAAGAAAAATCTCTTATTTGTAAATAAAAAATGGTATTTTATTGCGGCGCTTTTCGAAATAAATAGTAAACTTCTGGAACTTCAATCTTTATTTTGTGTTGAAAATGATTTTATTGCAATGTTAATATTGTTTTCGTGAAAATGAGAATAAACATGACATAATATGGTTACTTATGCCAAAATTTGCAGTATTACTTGTCATGCTCGAACATGAATATAATTAACAATAATTATGAAGAGAACTCAAGCATGACGAGCTGTAAAAAATATTAATTCTCAACTAGCTTGAGCGTTCTATATAATTATTTTGATAATTTAATAAAATTATTTTCAAATTTATACATCTAGTTAAATTTTTAAATACTTTAAAACAAAATCGTTCTTTCCATGTATATAATTTAATTCCATGTATATAATTTATTGCGAATAAATATTGTTTGAATGAATAGAATTTTTTTCGGATAATCGATTTGGATAATCATCGTATTAGTCAGCTAAACTAATATCTGTTTAATGGACATATTGCGAATAAATATTGTTCGAATGAATAAAATTTTCTTTCGGATAATTGATTCTGATAATTATCACGTTATTCAACTAACGTTTAATATCTGTTTAATGGGAGCATTATGTCCATTGATAACAGAGACTCGTAGTCCGCTTCGAGGTAGAGGATTAACGCGTGTAGATGTCTGCGTGCAAAGAGCCTGCCGGTACGACGATGAACCTGCGAATACCGGGGATCAACTAACGTCAAATTATGATTAGGGCTGTTAATTGTCCCATGTTGACCCTGCTGAGTGGTAGCCCGAGGACAAACACGATTCCGCCTCCCTTTTGTTGTTTTAACTCAATGCCGTCGGCCGGAGATGACTTACCGATTACCCAGCGTGATGTCTGAAAACCAGGGGTCTTCCAGCCCTCAAATAGAAATGACTTTCTGGTTACCGCGAAGCGATGCGTGGAGTAATTTCTTGCGGAAAGATGGCGCGTGATTTTATTCCGCTTTATCTTATCTTATTTTTATTTGTCTGAATAAGTCTGAAAGTGATCAATTTTATGGCGTAAAAACATGTATATAGCTATATAGAATATCTTTAATATCTCTGAAAAGAGTTTAATTCTTGATAATTCTTAATTCTCATCAGCATCAGCAATCATTATTGACTGTTTTTATTTTTTACTGTTATATTTCTTGTGTGTAAAAGATAGAATTCTAAAATTTTTTTCTTTCAATCATTATAAAGCTTTTATATTGATAAAATATATATTTGATTTTTCATCACTTTCTTCATTTTTATAGTAATTCACTTGGTCTTTTTAGTGAGTAAAAAATGTTGATTTAACACTTCTAGTGTTAAAAAATTATTCACATTATTAAAAAATACCTAACTTCAAATTATCCAAAGATTTTTTATGTAAAAAATGTCTCGTCACGTCATTATTCACTCAGTCATTTTCATTATTCAATGAAAAAGAGCGGAGAAGAACGAAGAAACGTTAAATCTCTATCGACACGTAGATCGATTTTTCGTTAGCTCGGGCTTTTAATTTTAGCATCTTTTCAGAATCGGCAGGCGAGGGGATTGATGCGATAAAGCGCTGTTAAGGGATGTTTGCAGTCCGAATATATGCACCCTCGGCGCGAGTATCACGAATACGTTACAAAGAACTATGGTTCGCTACAGGATGAAGCACAAAAAACCGTTTTCGTCTGAATATTAATCTGAATTTAATTTAATAATAAATTAAATATCTTGCTTTATAAAAACATAATTATCAGTTATTAATTATATTCATATTTTAAGCATACTGAGCTTGTGAAAAGAAATACTCAAAATTTTATGTAAGTAAAATAACATTTGAAACAAAAATCAGCGTTGTGTTCACGTTACATTTTTTTCGGAGAAAATAACGAATTTAAATGTAAATATAAAAGGTGAAGAATGAAAACATAATGAATTATGGAAAACACACTTAAACGAATGATTCTACTGAAGTATCTAAAAATTCTGGTCAAATCTGAAAATAATTTTATTGGACATCGAAATAATTATCTAGGACGCTCAAGCTGGTTACTGAAATGTTAAAACTTTTTTGCAACATTATTTTGCACGCTTAAGTTTCTTATGCGTAATTATTTTGATCCAATAATATTATTTTCAAATCGTATATCTCTACCTAAATTTTTAAATATTCCAACAAAATTATTTTTTCCATGCAGAACTCGATAATTTTTGCGCTAATCTGTAGATGCAGCGTCGTCGGGGCAACTCACATGCATCAATAGGCAAGTATCTTGCACGAATGACATAGAAGTGCAGAAAGGAGTGCAATTATGTCGGCCGCATTCTGTCCGTGTAGATATCGCGACGAAACGCGAACTGCAAAAGCCAGTGACATATTCATGTATGCGTTATTATGCGAGGGTGCTGGGAGTGCTCTTGAGAGATGCGAGCACGCGTTGCAGGACGTTCGATTAACTGCATGCATTTGACAACCAAGAAATCGCCAATCTGTGTAATTCAATTGAGATGTGTCAAATTCTTGAATTTCGGATTACTAATTTTCGGTACAAAAATTTCGTTCCTCGATTATACGGAAATCTGCATCGGAAAAAAAATTTCACAGTAGTGTAATTTTTTGTATAACTCTTTATACCTCTCTCTTCTTTATGAGAATATTTTGTTAGTATAATAATAATAATAAAGAAAAAAGAGATAATAAAAGAGCTAATATTAGTGAAATTCATAAATTGATTTATAATTAATTTTAACTCATAAATAAATCCTTTTCTAATAATCTTAAGGGAAGATCGACAATTGAAGATTGAAAATTGAAGAATGGACAAGATAAAATACACGATATACATGAAATTCCGAAAAAAAAGAATGGTTTTGGTAAAGTACCTAAATATTTAGCTAATACTGTTCAACATCCAAATTTTTTCCAAAGTGTCATAGTACAGATTTTAAAGATTTTTTTCACGTTGAACACCAAATCGTTGGCAAAATTTGCGTAGCACGTCAGGATTTTGATTAAATTGATTTTGATTAAATATTATTTTTTGCATATTTTCAACATTTCTTTTATAACGAAACAAAAATTTATTTCTAAATAAAGTCTACGGCACCTAAAAGTATTCAATTCAAAAGCTTTTAAGTGAATTTTAATTTACTGATGTGTCATAATTTTAACTCAGGAACAATGTTCTGTCATCGCGAGTATCGGCAGTCGCGCATTTTCTCCATATAAGTTTAAAAAAATTGACCGTTGATTTTAAATTCAATTCTTGAATTTTTTAGGTGTGAATCTCCACATCAAGCTAAATTTTGAGTGTGGATTTTTTCAAATTCATATACAACCCATCGGGCCTGATCGTACATATAATTATTTTGATGATCTAATAAAATTTTCAGCTCTGTATCCAGCTAAATTTTTAAATATTTTAACAAAAATGGTCTTTTCATATATTTAAAAAAAATTAGAAATAAAGATATTGCGAATGTATTGTGAACTAGAATTGAGGGGGTTAATACTAATGTTAAGGGCGAACATCCGTGAATTAATGACGCCATTTCTCCCATTATTGTGCCAAAGGAAACCGTGATGGTGGCACTAGTCATACCATTGCGCTGTCGATCGTTTCGTCTCTCATCTCTCGTCTATGCCGATCTCGAAAACGGCGGTAGCGACGTGTTTACACAGCATTGAACTCGCCCTCTGCTCTACGGGATTCGATCCCTCTCCTGACGTGCGCACCATGGGGTTGCCGACCGCAGTGCAGGGGGATGAGACTAGGGGAGAGAGGGGGAGTGCGAAGACTCGGTGGTACGCAAATCCATTATTATGATTATTATTCACGTAGCTGAATCGTACGCGATCGCGATCTTCCTGTTTTTCTCTCTCTCTCTCTCTCTCTCTCTCTCTCTCTCGGTCTTTCATTTGTTGCTACTGTTGTATCGCACAAAATTTTTTAAACGATCTTTTAGCAGCAGAATTTTGGAATACTGCGGAATTTTGGAATATCATGGAATATTTGCTGTACCACCTCTTTGCATGATTTTAAATATAAATTAAACAATAATTTATTAAGTATAAATGTATAATTTGATTTGTATTTGTGTCCTACATCTTGTTTTTCAGTATGTTTTTTGAGTATGTTATTAGATAAGTATTCTGTTTTTCTTTCATCTTTTCTATTTTTATATATTTTATTCCTTCTTATCTTTATTTTTATAATCTTATTTTATGTATTTTATGTATCCAATTTTTCTTATTTTGCAATTATGCATTGCTTTTTGAGAGAATTCGCGATTCTAGAGCGCTTAACAAATAACGATATCTATCTTTCTTACTAGTTCTCTTATATCCGACATTATTTTATAGTTCAGTATTCTTTGCACTATTCGCTGCAATCAAAGATACTTCTGATCATATCTACATATATTATCTAGGAATATTCTTATCTAGGAATATAAATAATTCAACACTATTTTATAATTAGTTCGATGCACGTTGTCAACATTCGTTAACGTGTAAACAATAAAAACGCAATTGTAATAGCGTTTGTTTCAGATAATAAAGATCTGATATCACCGACAGGTTTTCGCGGACAGTTCGATAGGTCAAAACTTTTCGGAAAAACGGAGGGAAAATGGAGAAGTGGGATAAAAGCTACGATAGGCGGGCCAGAGGGAGGGGGAGGGGAGGGAGTGTAATTTGCCTCTAATGCGACACTCGATGTAGCAGCTGGCTTCACCGGCCCTCTGCTTTTCCATTCGCCACTCGGCCGCAACCGGCAACAGTAGCGATAATAATAACAATACTGGTAACAATGCCCAGGAGTGGCTAGGCATTGTAACACCGCACCGCGCGAAGGGGTAGGGGGGGCCGGGTACTTGGAGTAACAATGCGAGCGCAAAATGGAGGGACCCATCTGTGTGTGCCCCGTGCCAGGGGGACAAGAGGGAGGACGTGCTCCGGAGGGAACGGAACGAGAAATCGGCGGGACGGGAAAGACACCAACGAGATAAATGTAATGCGTCGTCACGCGCTCCGATATCGTCGCCATTTTTTTTTGTAGATTGCATCCTCGCGGCAAGAGATTTTTCTATCGAGATTGCGGGCAGCCGTTTATCTGTGATTTTGTGATTTGACCGCGAGATCGATATAGTGATTTGAAATACGATTGTCAAAAAATATTGATCGCAACGAGACACGGAGGAGAACTGTTAAATGTTAAATATTTATACCGTATTTAACATTTATGAAAATATATGAAAAGAATAGTTTTGCTGGAGTATCTAAAAATTTAGCTTAGATTTGAAAATAATTTTGTTAGGCCACCAAAATAATTATTTAGGATTTTTAAGCGAGATAAGCAATGCCATAAAAAATTTTAATATTTAGCAACTAGGTTGAGTGTCTCTTGATTATTTTGATAACCAACAAAATTATTTTCAGATCTGTATCTAGCTTTATTTTTAATTAAATTTTTAGATACACATGGAAGAAAAAAGATTTTGCTGAAGTATTTAAAAATTTAGCAAGATACAGATTCAACAAAACTTTTATTTGGACCATTAAATTGTGTAGTGCTTAAACTGATTAAACTGTTAAAATTTTTTTACAGCATTGCAGTCATTAATATTTAAGTATTCCATGCAATTATTTTGATAGTCTAATGAAATTATTTTCATATTTATATCTAGCTAAATTTTTAGATACTTTGGCTGTTCTTTTTAAACAGCGAATATTTTTCTGTGTTTGTATAATGTGATCTCTAAACCGCGAGATCATGTAATTCGTATTTTAGCACAAAGCGTGTACGATGATAGACAGACTTATATATGTAGGGAGAAACATAAATTGTCCGCAATTTCCTTCCCACGATCGCTGCAATCTTCTATAAAACTCGTCGAAACTTATGTACCGCTTGTACTCATTCGCCCCGGGTGAACATGAAAATCCCGGCTGATTGCAATCAGGGCTCTTTGCCGACTTCCGTGCTTGACATGGAATCGACTCGTCATCATCGCTCGAAGGCCCGGGCTTCGTGCGGGCGCTCGACTCTTCCGGTTTAAGGAAGCGTTTTCCATTTTGATAAATGTCTCGTTCACTATGTGAAGCTTCTCTTTAGACTTATCGCTAATTAGTCGTTTTTATTCGCAGTTTTTTTTTGCAGTAAATAGTTACAAATATCCGTACACGACGCGCATTCTTTTTGAGAATGTTTCTAAAGAAAGCATGTGAATATTTACTCTTTGTGTTCAAATTATTTCTGGCAAATTAGTGAATATAATCAAATATAATCAAATACATTTCAATCTCAATTTTATCAATATAATTATTTCATTTCATCTACACTGAGAGAAAAGGGTTGCTACAAGTTGACTATAATTTAAGTATACACGGAAAGAATGAATTTCGTTAAATTATTTAAAAATATAGGTAGACACAGAAACATAATTTTGTTAACAAAATATTATGTAACAATACAAATACAAATATGATGAACAATCCTACAAAAATTTTGACATTCTATAAGTAATCAGTTTGAAAGTTTTACATAATTATTTTGATAGTTTAATTTAGTTAAAATTTATTTTCAGATCTGCATCACCGTGGATCTTTTTCGTGCCGACTACTTGTGATAGAATTATAAATATAATTTATTACTAACAAATTATGACAGTAATAACTATAAAAATTCAGTTCCTAACCATAATTATTTTTCCAATTGCAATTATAGTAAAAAATAGCAAACACTTGCTATTTCAAACTTCTTTCACAATATACGTTAATCTAATATTAATAAATGAAGTTTTATTACTTTGAAGAATTTGTATAGAGATCAAAAGGGGACTGACTGACTAAAAAATATTTTAAGATTTTTATGGCGCTTAGCGCTAGTTGAGTTAAGTTATATCGAAACGTCATCCTTGTTGCATTACAAACGTCGCGATGACAAACGGACAATTCGACGCGCTTGTTTTCAAAGGGCTGATAAGTGAATTGAACCGCAGACGGAGAGACGAACGGTAGACGAAACGATAGACCGAACGAAGGGGAGACCCGCGCATGAACGTGCATCAACGCAGGATGCGGCCAATGAGCCACGTAACAATTATTTATTGTTGTCAGACCGCTATGTCGCATCTCGAGCTGGCCAGACCTGTCTGCGTTCAATGAAAATGAATACACTTGTTAAAATCGGCGTATGCCGGAACCAGCTATCTTATCCGCTTGGTAGATAACTATCGTGGATCTTCGTCAAGGCTTAATAAAATTGGGCGAAATATATTTAATGGATAAGTATATAATTCGTCCCACGATTAAATCAGGTATTGAATATTAGATAAAGGAATCAATTAGTTAACAGTTCGTCACCTTCTACCATGGCATACAAAAAATCTTAATGTAAACAATAAACGAATTGGTTAATCACAGTAAAGACTGTGATAAGAACAGGAGCATTCACTACAATCTAAGGGTGTAAAAAGTGACTTTAATATATGTATGTAATTTAATTTTCTGTGTAAAAATGACTATACACATTTAAATGTGTAAATCTGTTTTTATATGTGATTATTTTTATTAATCATATATATATATTGAAGTCACTTTGTACACTCTCGGATTTGCAGTGCAAAGTCTTGCATAACACATAACGCGTAAAAAATATAGCAATCAAAGTTCTCCATTTCCTTCCTATAAAATAAAAGATTCGATTGATTGATTTTCTTATGCTTTATGCGTTATGCAGAGGTCTGTGCTCCGATCTGAAGATTCACGTACTTACTGCATACATCTTATTGTTAATTTTTTTTGTGTGCCATGGCTGCAGGATGTTTAACGAGATTTCCTGATTTTCAATTCTCTATAGAGATGTCCCGAAAGAATCCTAGACGCCATCCCGATTTATAAATTAACATAAAATTCGTACTTTCAACTTTAATAGCCATCGTCTATATAATGAAAATGATACACTCAATAACAAACCAGAAAATAACAAGT
>Ga0157364_1005822_pt1 | contig 12604 bp, 15 predicted proteins | sample AttsexASBM2_FD_111476 | JGI IMG/M metagenome (GOLD analysis project Ga0157364, IMG submission 111476) | Fungus gardens microbial communities from leaf cutter ant in Ribeirão Preto, State of São Paulo, Brazil - Atta sexdens ASBM2 | ecosystem: Host-associated > Fungi > Mycelium > Unclassified ... | reverse complement strand
GTGTGTGTGTGTGTGTGTGTGTGTGTGTGTGTGTGTGTGTGTGTGTGAGGGAATCAGGGAGAGGGAAGTGCTTCACAGACGTTGGGAAGGAGGAAGCACATCATCGGGGTCTATGATAAAGGAGGAAAAGTTTTCCTTCTCTCTCTCTCACCCGTTTTCTCTTTAATCTATTGTCCTCTTTCTCCATCATCCATTGTTTCTCTCTCTTCCACTTGCAATCCTATACTTATTATTTGTGCTCTCTCTTTCTCCAGTTGCGCTCTCTTCCATGTTGTTTTCTTCTTGCACGTGATTTAATTAAATAGATACGGTATTTACAATTTTTAATGATACGACTTAAAAACTAATTATGATAATATTTTTATGAATTTTTAATAATATAACTTAGTAACACTAATTATAATAATATTTTTTTTTATCAATGTAATACAAATGGTCAAGCGCGCTTTCTTATTGACTAATTCAATACTACTATGAAGATATGAAGAAGATATGAAGATATGAAGATATGAAGAAAAAGTGGCGAAGATACTAGGGCTAAAATAATTTTAGAAGAAAAAAATATATTTTTTAATATACATTTATTTATTATGTAATGCAGTATATATAATATGTGTAATATAATCTAAATATTATATATATATCATAAGACTATTAGTTCACATTCTATAAGAATTTTTGTCATAAATTTTGTACAAAGTGTTTGCAGCTTTTAATACAATTTTGTATTACTTAAAAATGACACAAAATATTCGAATTTCTTACTAACACCGTGCATATATTGACTCATTTCATAAAATACATGTTCAACACATTGCTTAAGCTCAAATAAGAAAAGCACAATTGTTGGTTTACAATGTACAAACATGCCATTTAATGTTAATTTCACATTATTCATATCATCTGATATGAATAACATGAAATTAACATTATATTATTATTATATATAATTATATTTTAACAAGTTCCACATTTAGATTTTGAATCGATAATGATAATGGGACTGACTACATTAATCGCTCGATATTTGCATACTTCTCGCATGAGGTATGAACATGTGGTTGCCTTGATTATCGCCAATCGCAATTTGCACATGAAATGTAGATCTCACAACAATATCCAGGAATTTGTCTGTAAATGTCAATGCATATTTCCTCATCGAGATACGAGACATGTAGCGAGATTTCGAAGATATCCGACGATGTTTGAGAAAATGCTGTAGAAAAAAGAAAACATGTAAATAGATCTTACAAAAATATATAATACGTATAAGCAAATATTTTATAAAATTAAATAAACTTACTGTTTCTTGCACGCCTCATCCTGTTGGAACGTAATAGCTTGAGATATTTTATTTTCTTGGAGAACTTATAATTAGCAGTAGCTGTCTAAACTCTATTGAAACTCTCTGAACAACTGATGCGATAACATTGCGGAGTTCTTCTTTTAAATAGTGTTCCCTTCCACATTTTTTTTTACCTACCCTAAAATGGAGGGAACATTTTTTATATACATTACATACTTTAAAGAAGTTGCAACGAGGTCCAAGGATACTAAATTAACACATATCATAAGAATGTACTCTAACAATATCGAATCTTTTTTATCTAAAGAATCAATGCCAATGACAATAATAAAGTCTGTCTGCTCCTATTCTCTTTTTAAAAATGAATTTTAGACAGTGTATCCATTCTGGAATTTTGTTTATCTTCAGAAATATGCGAGTTAATTTTTCACTGTAACTTTTATCTAGCATACGTTAAACTACGCAATGACATCACAAGAATGCATTTTGATATCAAACCTTTTTTTTATCTTTGGGAATCGACAAAGTTTCTGTTCCCATTCTCTTTTTAAAATTTTTTTTGGTCTATCTTTACGACTACAATAAAAAATCTCCCCTTTAGAAACACGTTAAAATTTGTTGAAACATGTTCAAACATGTTAAAACGTGCAGCAAACTAAATGATACATCTTTCCATACTATATAGAACAAAAAGATTTTCTTCTTTGGAAATTCATTTTATCAGTAATCGAGCAACAATTCAGAAACAATATTGATCAAACGAAACGTGATCTCATAGCGCAAGCCGCTCAAATGAATACGCGAGAAGAGTTTCTTGCATAGGAACAGCGTTGCGATAATTTCATCGAATTGCTGGAGAAACAGAATCGAATTAAGCGTCCGCTATTATCGACTGAAATTAAATCGTTGATCGCTTGTATCGCGCGACTCGAGAATTTGAAAGATACGGTGCGTGGATGTTTCGTGTAAGTGGGTGCCCGAGACTATAGCGAGACTTCGATGGCGCGAGATTGATACGACGTTCGAAAGCCGTATATTGGCAGCCTGTGCTATGATAAAACTTTGAACACGTCGAACTTCGCCAATTCCTCGAAGATGCGAAAAAAATAGTGTGCAAAATGTTCATTCAGAGACATTATATTAAGATAAATACAGTGTTTAATGTGAATTTGTGTCGGGCGATAAACATACAAATAAAAGTGTGAGTACCAGAAATTATGAACTCTTCCGTTTATCCGATTTACACGAATGATACGCGTAGATTCGACTCTATCCTGATATCGCTGGAGGAATTCCAGGAGCTCGATAGTGAGTGGATGCTGTCATGTCACTGAATTTAACAGTAAACATAAATAAGTACAATCCTCTACACGCGGGATGTCACATCGAATTCCCACGAGAAATTAAAATCAAGAGAGTGCAATCTCTAGGCAACGCGTGCTTCGCATGATCGGTGATTGCCGCTCTACATCCAGCTAAAAAACGCCGGAATGATCCTTCCATTACGGCTCATCGATACGAAGAGAAGCAAGCACGTCAATCTATTTGTATGTGCAGGATCCGCAAAATAATAACGTGAGACATTTTGTTGATCAAGGATCTATTCCACCTTGCGAGCTCGCAAATCAACAAAAATGAGCATAAAATACTTTTGTGATCGATGTGTATATATTTAATTAAAAATTAAGAAAAAAATTTTTTTTATAATAAAAAAATGTTCTTTATAAAAATAATAATTTTTTTTTAGATGCTTACGATCTATCGCAAAATTGGAGATCCACACAGCAGTGGAAAACTTAACAACTGTGCGATCAGGCTGCCCAGTGAGGACAAGTGATTAAGTTTCAGCAATTACTGCAGAAAGAAGCGCGTCCCATTTTGAAATGCACTCCGGAAAAAATGGAAAAGGGAGATATGGACATTAAACTACACATATTAACATCATCAGGTTTTTAATATAGCATATTATGTTCATTGCTCATACGATGACTCGCTGCTGAAATATTGGTTTCATCGCGATAACGATTGCATAACATGGTTCGCCGAAGAACTAAAAAATTTAGCACATAACGTCAAAACTATTTTATCGGCTAATGTTTCCAGACAGATTTTACACGAGACGATTGAATAAAATTTAACAGCGCTACGCACTGTCACGTGTGTGAGAAGCCGTTTGCAAAAGATGACATACGCGAGTATTGTCATCTCATCGGATGATATAGAGACCTCGCGCATTCAAATTGCAACTTAAATTACAAAGATTCGCATTGCATTCTCATAGTTTTTCATAATTTATCGGGATACGACGCATTTCATATTTCATCAAAATAGTCACTACTTACGAAGAATGTATAGATTTATTACCAATACCGAAAGAAAAATCCATTTCGTTTACTAAATACGTTGACGGCACCAAAGATGAAAATGATGAAAAAAACTTAAATAAAATTACGTTTTATTGAATCGTTTAAATTTCTTGTCTCAAGTTTAGAAAAATTGGCATCGTATCTCGATAAAGATAAACTACGGATAATACATGAATTTTTTAATTTATCAGAAAATTTCGATTTATTAACGCGGTATCATATGAGTTGACTGCGTTGAAAAATTGGAGGAAGCTGAGTTACCATCATGCGAATCTTTTTATAGCTCGTTGATGGTACTGTATCCGAAAGTGTATTCATATTATGCGCATGCCGTGAATGTATAGCAGCTATTTTCCATTCGAACTCTCGGCGAATAAAGCGACCTGTATTTAAAAACAGATGTATTGTTGTTCTTTGAAAATTTTAGTTGCATCACAAGTTATGGACTCGACCCCGTGTATTATTATCAGATTTTGAGACGCAATATTGAAACATACTCGCATCAATTTCGAATTACTCACAGACATCAACATGATAATGTTTATCGAGCGCGATATACGCGAGGGTCTGAGCCAATATTCCAACAAATATGCAAGAGCCGTACAATAAGTATATGCAGTCGTACGATCCAATGAAATTGTCGACGTACCTGATGTACTATGACGTCAATTTATACGGTTGGACAATGATCAACCATCGTCATTTTCGCTGGGTCAACGACGTAAACAATTTTGATGTTATGAATGTTACGTTAGATTCATCGATAGGTTACGTTTTCGAGATTGATTTGGAGTATCCGCATCTCCGATGCGCACTCCGATTTACCGTTTTGTCCAACGTGCGAGAAACTACCCGACAAACGAGAGAAGAAGCTTCTCACGACATAATAAAAAGCGTTACGTCATACATTATCGCAATCTGCAGCAATGTGCTCGTCACGGTCTATACATTACAAAGATTCGTATACTGCAATTCGTATACGCGCAATCTCCACAGCTTAGTGAGTACATCGAACTCAATACAAATTTTAGAACTTTAGCAAAAAATGAGTTCGAGAAAAACTTATTCAAATTAATGAAACGCGGCAAGACCATGGAGAATGCGTAACCACGTCGATGTAAAATTATTAAATTACAAAATGAGAAGGCAGATACGTGTGGAGACAATGATCACGAAACTTTCACAGTAGAAGCGTTTTTTCCGAGAACGTGATTGTAATAGAAATGCGAAAACTCGAGGTGAAATTCGACAAATCGATATACGTGAGTGCATCCTCGATATAGTATATCTAAAACGTGTGTGTACGAATTTCTACCACGAATATATGTTATCTCTTTCAAAAAAATGAAAAATGTAAAATTATGTATACCAACACGGACAATCTTACTTATCTCATCGAGTGCGACGATGTCTACTGTTATGAAACACAATATCAATAGATTCGATACAAGCAATTACGCAATCGACAATGCTTACGATATTCCTAGTAAAAAAGTTCCTAGTAAAAAGGTTTAATGAAAGACGAAAACAATGGCACAATCATGATCGAATTCGATGATCGATCGTTGAGCTTAGAGCGAAAATGTACGCTTTGCGCCTCGATGGCAAAAAAGATACTAAGAAGGCAAAGGGCGTCAAGAGCAACGTTGTAGCGAAATCCATAACGTTCAATGATTATACGCAGTGTTTCAATAGTGACACAACTGAAATGATGCGCAGACAGTCGTGCATAAGATCGAAATTGCACGAAGTATACATCATATCCGAAAATTGCTCTGAGTTCGTACGACGATAAGTGGTACATTCCAAATTCTACGCGCTGCCATGGGGACATTATAAAATATTATTATAAAAAAATTCATTTTTTTTTCGCATTTATGTATTTTTTTTATTAATAAAAACATACTTGTATATGATGTATAATATATACATTATGAATAATATGTATGTATAGACCGTATATCGATTCGATGCTTTCGCGCGTTGTACTCAGACACGAGACGTGGAAGCAAGTCGATCCATTTATAATTTCCATTGTGTGTAAATTGTTTCACATATCGTTTTTCAATGTACGATTGAACGGTTCAACGACAGATGCCTTCATTAAGAAATGTTGAATAATGATTTATTTGTGTTTTTTCAAAAGTTTTTGCACGTTTGCGTTGTAAAATTCTTTTCCCATATTGGTTTGCAAATTTTTCAGATATTTTCCATCATCTCGAATTATCTTTACAATCGCTGAAGCCATCTCATTTCCACTCTTGGTTTTCAACGGTACGGCCCATGCGTATTTACTCAACACATCGATAACGGTGAGAATGTAAAAATAATCTTTGTGGAATCGTGTATAAGGGGGGGAGTAAAGCATCTCGACCTAAAGCATATCAGACAGATCATATCCGTAAACTATGACACGTGTTTTCCGCATGGAAAATTTTTTCTCGCTGGAGCGTGCAATTCTTCTACCAATCGCCACTTTTCTTCTCAGACATGTTACGTTAGGTTATTATTGCTGTAATAGGATTATTGCTATAATACGTAAAAAATCACAAAGTTCTTACGAAAACATTGTTCATTGGCATTTTGATATCAACTAAAATGACTCCCGTTTTAATTTATAATAAAGCCAGCTTCACGAAGCTCCTCGATGATAGACAATATTTCATAATTAGGCGTTGTGACCTGCCTGACGCGAGACTTCAAGCAATCGGAAACGAGCCACTAGCTCGTTAAGACCGTCCCAATATAATGAATATAATCGATTTTATTATCATTTAGAATCATGATTCGTGGTATTACATCTTTTCTAACTCTTTTACTGACTTTATTATGCATTTATAGATTATGCGTTTCGCGGGTTTCCTCTGTGTCCACATCCATTTTTGGAATGCCAATTCGTGAATCTTGCAGTCCACTTCATCAGGGATGATACTGTATCAGATTGCTCCTCGCCCTAATGAAGTGGACTGCAAGATTTACGAATTGGCATTCCAAAAATGGATCTGGACACAGAGGAAACCCGCGAAACGCATAATCTTTATATAAAAAGCATTTGTGGAAGTCTCAAAAATATTATCTTTTACTTGACTTGTTGTTTATATTTTTAATGTACCCATTTCAACTTATCTTGTATCTTATCAAAGATGCTATTATTCTTATATTTGTATCTTTTGTTACCCAATATTGGATTGTCCGCATTATGCTGCGTTTATGAGCATTCGTTGCCAACAATACTTTTGTACTAGTTTATCATCCTCTGTGTAAATAATGTAATCGGGAATTCTTTTGAAAATTAGTTCGTACAAATAAGTGAACCTTTGTACTTTACTCCATCTATGATCATTCGTCTATATCGAATTGTTTATCTCCGAGCATCGCGCTGTTCTCGCTAACATACACGCCATAAATGTGATCGATTTCTTTTTATCCACTGAGAAGCATGTTTACATATTTTTCCAAATATTTCCCCAATTGATTATGCAACTCCTCACGAACTTGTCGCGTTTGTAAAGATTATTTAACTAACATTTCAAGCGGTTCATAAACATTTTCGACTGAGGGAATGTGCGAATAAGTACGATAATTCGCGGTTCAGGCGATGCATAATTGGAATTCGATATAACATTCGATTCTTTTGTACATTGCTTTTTAAATGACGATGTTAATTGAAGCCATGAATTATCCATCCAAAAGCCATCACCATCATTATCATCATTACGTTATTGAATATCTTCAGTTTTTTTTTTCTTAATATTTTTATCCTTTATAACGTTGACTTCTTTCTTAATTGGTTGAGATTCATCATTAGCGGTGTTTTTGACAATCTGTTTTTAAAAATTCGACGATAGGCTTAAAGTGTTTCTCCAATGCTATATCTTCATCTATTTTGCCGATTTCTAAAGTGCGATACTTTTTACGAATCAAGTCACTCGTTTTCGCAATTTGTTTCTATTCTTGAGTTCTTTGCTGTTATCCATGTTACACTCGAAAGGAAATGTGTAATTGACAACGATTAACCACATTAAGATATCATACGCATACTCATTAAATCCTTTTCTTTATCGTCCATTTGTAAGCGCACTGTTTTTAGTCTGTTACTACGAATCCATACTTTTGTTGCCAACAGCAATGACACAGTTCGCAGAAATTCTCGTAAGACATGTCGGTATTTACATGATCATTGTATACATGTTTCAGATCTCGTCCTGTTTGAATAATCAATAGATTTGCATTATCGCGTATAAGATGCTTCGATATTCTTTGCATACGTCTGACACAGATAGAAGCAATCGCGCCCGCGTGTCGATCCATCGCAAAGTACTCTCTAATCGCATCTTGCTTGTCGCAGCCATGTCATCGAAAACAAAAATGGAATTTGGAAGCGCCTCGTTTGGTGATATCTATATCGTTATTATTGGAGAATGTAAAATAATCAATTTCTTCTATCGGTGCTAATAAATTTTCCAAGTGTCGGTATTTTGGCTGTTGCAACGACTTCGAGTACACGTACACGTTCTCGAAATGTCATGTGGTCTTCCAGCAAACTTATCAACACGTTTATTTTGCCACAGTTCGATGGACCGCAGATGATTCCGCGTATAGAAATCGGCAGCATATTTCCATGCTTGTGTATTTCCTTTTCAACCTGCACTTTATTGTCGACATTAGTCATGATCATCTGCAATTGTCGCACAAATATCATATCTTCTTCCTTCATGATACTGATAATATTGAAAAAACGACATCGAGAACGGATGTATTTATAGTAGCGCGCAAAGCAGTATTCGCTCAGTATTCAAAATGCTTCGTCGGACAACTGTGGTATACATACATAGTTTAACCGCCAAAGAGTTGGAATATATATCGAAAATTATTTTGCTACGAGAGTTTAAGAATTACATAGATCAACTGGAACAGATTACCCGAGCATATAAAGGCTGATTCAGAGGTTCAGCAACGTTGTTGCTTGAAACATTATAATTTGCTCGCATATTGATGATCCAGCGCCGTTTATAAGAAATTGTAGCAAATGTCAACAACAACAAAAGGCTGCAGTTTTTTTAAATCACATGATAAACGCACTTCCGATCGAGTTGCACATCCTCGGATATCAATTTTGTGGTCCAGATACGCATTTAGAAAAGTGATTAGCTAGAGGCGATCGATGCATTAATCCGTTGGCGTATCGCGAATACGATATAGCTTATTCGCGGAGCAAAGATCTCACAAAACGACCCGCTGATAAAATATTCGCTGAGGGGGTGCGGAAACAGATTACTGCGAAAGATTTGACTCTTAGAGAAAGAGCTGCTGCCACAGCTGTTTGAATAGCTATGAAAGCCAAAACGAAAATTGGTATGAGTTTAAAAACGAAAAAGAAAAAGCCGATGAAAAAACGAATATTATTGGTGGCAAAACATCTGATGTCTTATCTATTGTATCGCTGTTGAAAGTCTTCGATTCGTTGGTCAGCGGCGCGGCAGGAGTTGCAAAAGCTATAGACGATAATAAAGCCACGTAAAGTCAATTGGAAGAACTGAAACATCATAACCGCGTCATGAAAGGTCATGGAGTTTACCTCGCTCCGTACAAGCGTGGAGGAGTCACAATGGAAAAAATAAAAAGGATTAAAAATGTTAAACAGTTGCTAAAAATGCCGAAGGGTGTAACTACCAACGTTCAACTGCAACAACTAGCAAAACGTATGCATATTCCATATTTTAGAGGTATTTTTACTACCTTATCAATAAAAGGAGTGTATCGAAACGAGAGTAATATCGTAAATTGGATAATGCTGATTGACCAGGTACTCATTGAATGATGTACGCGAAGCGGAGAGATCGTGAATCTGTTTACTTTGATAGTTTCGGCAATCTTCGAGATCACCGAAAGAATTGGTGCGATATTTGTAATGCAAATCAAGTATAATCGCACGCCTTATCAACGTTATGATCAAAGTAATTGTGGACAACTCTACAATTTTTACAGACGGTTGACGATCAATTTAAGAATTGACATTGCACTCTTTCAACTCAGTATTCATTCAAACATGTCACTGACATTTACGCTCACCGGTAAGAGGTAGCGTCCTCGCGGCCTGCTACTTTCTGGCCATAAATTTGAACGATGGCGACCTCGGGCTGACGGACTTTGAAACCTATCATACGATATCTAATGTAAATGCATCAAATAATAAGTTTTATTTTGACGAAAATGACAAAGAAATTGTGAATTCCTGAAGAATCGTATGAAATATGTCACATAAACAATATCTAAGACGTGCAATTTTACAATTTTATCCTAAATTGCGAGAGAGAAAACGCTTCGCAAAGAGGATGAACAGTGCCCATTGACTATTCGTGCCAATAATTATACAATGGAAAGTGAAATCAAGTGCACTTATCAAGTAAATTTCATCAAACCTTACAATATTGGATCCGCGAGATTTTCATCGAATCGCGTGCTGAAGCCGCAACAGTGGCACGAATCAGACGTATCGATAAATATCATCAACGTAAATATCATTCGCATTGAATGTAACGTGACCATGGGCGCATACAGCAACAATACGTCCGTGCACACGAATATATAATATTTGATTTTCACCAAATGTGTCACCAGGATATCATATCGAAAAGACACAGATCATTTACCTTCTGATCATCGTACGGAGCATTACGGATCTAACAATTCGCGTTGTGAATTAAGACGGATGACTGCTCGATTTTCGCGGAAAAGAAATCACCGTTAGATTGCCTGTAGGGAGGCAACAGTAAAGAGATATGACAACGATAACGTGAGATGCTTGTTCTGAAAGAGCAAAACAGACAGGGGACATAATTTGCCGAGAGGGACGACAGCGATGAAAAATATTCGAGCGTCCAGTAGAAAGAAACTCACTGCGTCGAATGTTAAATTTTTACAATCATTGGGCTTTGTTGTAATATCTGAAATATCTGAAATGGTTGATGTCTTGAATATTGGAGACGAACCAATCTTTGACGATTGCATCGTCAAGTTCGAGTTTCACACGTACAATCCGTACATCAACACATTTGGACATAGTGACGAGATATGATACTCATACAACAGCAGGATTTATATACGTTACCATGTCAAAGCATTCTCTAAGTCAAAGATAGATTGACTTCAAAGGAAAAAAATGTACAAAAGCAGCCAAATCTTTGATGTAATTGTATGGCGTTCATGAAATTCGATATGAATTTAACGGTAGACATTGATCGCAGCAGAAACATTGGAATAACTAATCTTATGAAGAAAGTTATGCAATGGTTTTCTAATGAAATCGCATATAGTTTGCATAGTGCTGGATTTATGGATTTACTCTAGTAATACCGCGAAAAGCCTAATGACAAATGATTGATACTTTAATTTTTGTATATCGTTCATGTTGTTGGATTTTTACGGAGATTACAAACATGTGATAATTAACGCTTGTCATAAACTGATTTTGATACGAACGCGCAACGACAACAATTGCATTGTGAGAGATCCAGCGATAGAGCCGACGTTGAATTATTCAAAGTACAATGGTGAATGCCTCACGTTGCATTGAAGTTAATAAACTATCCATGCTGCGTGCTTTAGAGAGCGGACAATATCTAAGTATGAATTTCCATTCCTAACTATATGAGGGAACTATATGAGTACCCCCTATTGTCAAATACAACGAAGCATTCCTGGGCCATCAAGACTGCGAAGATTCAGCTGGAAAAACCATGATACGTTATCTTTGGTCTACAGACTATAAAAAATATCATGACAGCACGTAAAACTTACTTCGACATCTGCAAATTAACCAATGTAAAATGTCTTATCAACATCGTGAAAGAAATGAATCACCATTCTAATTAAACTCCTTTTTGAAAGGTTTTACTTTAGTAATCATTGACTGCTCGCGACAAAACGAATCCGTCAAGAGTGGCACCATGGATGATTAGAATTTGAATTCAAAGAGAATGTATCCGCGAATACAACCTATTGCTTTATTATACACGACCACGTGATCGAATATAGCCCAATGTAGTACGCAAGATTATGTAAATTATCACCAAAAAATACTCTCCCCTTCTTTCTAATATACGAGATAAAATCCAAGATCCTTTGATCAAGCACAGTCTCAAAAACTCGTTCACTATGACTACCAACATTTGTGGATCTGCAAGGATTTATCGAAAGAAATTTGTCGTGAAGGAAATGGCGGTGTTGAGAAAAGGAGTCATTCTTCCTCATTACATTTCCCATGCCATGGAACTTCTTGAAAATCAGAAAAATATTGCGCTTCCTGACTGAGTGCTTATCACTATGAATTGTAATGGGAAGACGAGATGATTCCGTACAACATAGCGAAACGTCTGATTACAATGATTATAATTGGTGTGAAAGAGAATGATTACAATAAGACTCTTGTATACGTTAAAGGACGTGAAAAACGCGAATAGCTGGCTGGTATATTCAATAGCGGCGAGTCGACAATTGAGATCTGGATGCTGATTACAAAGATATAGATTCTTTACATAATCTAGATATTACGAATACTATGCAATGAAAATGTTAAGAATTGTGCGTTACAGAATGTATTTAAAATATACAACTGGTAGAGAATCGCAACGCCAGAAAAAAATATATCAAGTTTAAAAAATAAAATATGAGATTTTTTTAAAATGCATTTTAATTTTTTTCTCCTGTAATTAAGAATCTATCAATAATGATAGTTGTTCAATAGTATGTATATAGTTTAATAGATGCTCGATAGTTACTCAATAACAGTTTTAATAATGATTCGATAATTAGGAACGCTTGGCCATTTGTGTGTGTGTGTGTGTGTGTGTGTGTGTGCGTGTGTGCGTGCGTGCGTGCGTGCGTGCGTGCGTGCGTGCGTGCGTGCGTGCGTGCGTGCGTGCGTGCGTGC
>Ga0157364_1005821_pt1 | contig 12604 bp, 3 predicted proteins | sample AttsexASBM2_FD_111476 | JGI IMG/M metagenome (GOLD analysis project Ga0157364, IMG submission 111476) | Fungus gardens microbial communities from leaf cutter ant in Ribeirão Preto, State of São Paulo, Brazil - Atta sexdens ASBM2 | ecosystem: Host-associated > Fungi > Mycelium > Unclassified ... | reverse complement strand
CGCGAGACAACACACGTGTGGAAGAAAAAAAAAGAGAAAGAAGAAAAAAAAAAAAAAAAGAAAAAAAACAAACAGAGAGAGAGAGAGAGAGAGAGAGAGAGAGAGAGAGAGAGAGAGAGAGAGAAGAGGGGGGGGGAGATGCTTTGGTTGAAGAACTTACAAGAGGAAGGATGGTTATTATTCGCACACATGAAGGAAGAGAAGAGAATGGCACGAGAAGACGCGATAAGACAGCTAGAAGAACGCTAGTGGGATAGAAACGAGATACGTATGGTGAATAAAAAGAACTTTGCGATACATAAAACTTGTCTTTCTTATTTCCATGAGCGAAATACTGGGAAGGAAGAGAGAGAGAGAGAGAGAGAGAGAGAGAGAACGAGAGAAAGACATGACGGAAGAAACGGCTGACTGTTCTTGCCTTATTTGATCTAGAGAACGTGCATTGTACTACTCGTTCATACTAGTACTTTCATGTCAAAATTAGAATATCTCGCTATATCTATTCCACTACGCTATGGAAACCATGGTGGTTCATGTTGTGGTATTCTGCGTTTTCTAATATAATTGCTGGAATGTTTATAGAATTGCGGAAAAATATCAAACGAAACATTTCCTCGCATTACGTTATTTACATATTGTCACTGCAAATTTTGCTACGACAAAATATCAGTCAGTAATTTTACGTGTATTTTCCAAGCGGAGCTCTAGGAAAATATAAACAGACTTGTTAGTTTGCTTTCGATCAAATTTATATATAGAGTCTACGGAAAATTTCTTTTGATATATTAATGAATATTTATGACGTTAGTTTTTATGTAACAAAATATTTTTTTCCATTTTATTTACAATTTCATTTTATATATAATATTATTTTCTATGACTATCTAATACTATTTTGTTATGCGATACATATGGTCTCTGATTTACTGCTCGAAAACGAACTCTCTTGTTAGACATAATTCATATCTCTATTTTTGGAAAATATTGTCAACGCTCAATTTAAAATCAGTGGAAGCCGTAGCAATCTACGTCACGATTGTTGACGTTGGAAGATTAATTTTATAACGTTCGCGCTTCGATCTTGCCATTATTCGCGATTACACCATCAACCAATTACAGCACGACGCGCTGTGTACATAATTATCGCCGAAGTGGCGATTTCTCGTTCGTCGCTCCATCGATCGATCATGGTTAATCCCGCGGCAGCGAGAAATAACAAGGGCAGCAGCGACATTACCGGCGATGGTGTGCTGGTAATCATAGTACGAAGGTATGAACGTGTAGGAGGAAGAGGAAACGCTCGTCGCGTGCCCTCCTCCCCCGCAGCACACGCGGAATGAGGCGAATGAATACGGTGATTCTTTTAACGCTGCTTTACATGCGACAATCTAAACGTGGAGAGCGGAGAGTCGCTCTCCACTGGGGAACCACGCGCGAATTTCCATAATGAAATTAACGCGGTGATATACACACGAGAAGCGCGGCCACGCACGAAAATGCCGTGAGCGACGAGCCGTGGGGATGATCGATGGTTTATGGATGCCGATGACCCGCACAATGAAACTTGACATATAACTGTTCCCCAAATATTTATTTCTCATTAACACACTCTGTTAACGCGCGAGCAGAAATAAGATGCGATCTACCTACGCAACGAGAAAAAGAAACGTATAATCTAGGACTTTATATATATGCAATGTATAGTGTATTGTATATACTGTATTGTAGCCGTTTCCCAATATAATTATCGTGAAAGACTGAACGAGAGAAATTTGCATAGTGACGTCTGTGTCGCACAATGACGACGTGACAGAGTTGACGCTGGTGTTTCGTGACACGCGGTAGTATTGCACTCCGACGTTTCGTCACGCGCTCCGTTATATTTTCATATAATGATTGCCCCTTTTTTTCTTTTCTTCGATATACGTTTCCTCCCCATAGAATTCTACGTGCCGTTTCCATCTCATTTCGCGATGGTTTCGTTCGCGCGACATACCATGAAGTAGGTCGACTCCGCAAGGAAAAAAAGAAGAGAAAAAAAAGGTAGAAAAAGAGAGAAGGAAAGAGGGAAAACACGTTCGTGACACTCCGTTGGTCATAATGGTCCTGTCGGAATGGCCGGCAAATGCTCGTTTCGTATCGTCGTGGAACTGCACGACGAGCGAACGCGATAAGAACGACTCCGTATCCGTAAATAGATCCGGTGTCCACTTTCGTATATGTATGGGTATACGTATGAGTGGATGTGAGTGCAGGTACATTGTATCCTTTCTTTAATCTCACGCTTTACGGATAGCCGTGGTGTCCAGCCGACATTAGCCCAAAGGAATTCTTCCAAAGGAAATTTACCTGTAATCCTCAGACTCTTCCATCAATGGGTTCAATCAATAAAAATCGTACAAAATTTTTTGACGATCATTTCATATTTTATATTGTTATTCTTTCTTCTTTTATTTCGCACTACTTTGTCAATCGTTGCATTAAACTGGACGAGCATTAATCGAAATCTCGGCAAGCAGGAAAGAAATGGGAACGCTATTATGAGACGCTCGCGTGGAATCAGAAATAGGTCGCGATTCTTGTTCGGTCCACTTGGAATATTCATTCAGATTTCTCGTTAGACGTCGTTTGCGAACTTCTGAAAGTTATTTCCATTCGCCTATTCGCCTGTGGAGACGGATGCTCTTAAAAATGAATATCTGCGGTAAATGTCCGATTCTTTGTCTTCATTATCCTCATTATCTTTTTTATTTTCGCGATAAACAATTAGCAGTATTCGCCAATCGGAAATCTACTATTAATATCAACTTAATTTGATCCATTATAAGTCGTTTAAGAAGTTAATTATCCCATTCCCATCCTATTGTGCAGATTACTCGAGAACTCATCGGAAAGCGAAAGAATAATTTCTACTTAGGGGATGCGAAACTCCTGTGGTTCACAAATAATGTGAGGTAATGACTATTAAAGTACTCTCGGTAATTACTAAATTAAAGGTTGGAGAGTGAATTAATTGAACAAAATCGCGTGCCGGACTCGCGTTTCAAATTAGAAAAATTTCTTTGTGACACGCTATTCCAAACATTATACCTTCGAATATTTATCATTTGGCTTACATTCGTAAGAAGGAGGGAATCTCATTCGTACACGAAATTGGGCATCCTGATATCCCCGACGCGACGATCACGTAATTGCCTTTTTGGAATAACGTACACACAAGTGTATCGAACGATCTCATTTTCAATTACGAGCATGATTAAAATTGCAGTCGTAAAGCTTGAAACTTAACGCAAACGGTCGGTTTATAATAAGTAGGTTACACTTAGCTGCAAACGCAGCCATAATTATAGACCTGGTGGGTAGGTCTACCCTGGATGAGAGGACGGTAGCGGACACACGCAAGTTTTTTGATACGGAGAGTGTTACAATGCTATGCATGACCATGTACGCGTGCGTTAAATTGCCCTTGTTGAATTTCTCGCGAGAAGATGATCGCTCGCTCACTCGCCCTTGCCCGATTGAGTTTTACGAGGCGTGCACGTCACGTACTGGTAAAACGATAGTAGCCGTGGTTACGCTTCAAGGAACTGCGAATGCCTCATAAAAGCCTGCAGGAATGGAGATTTTCGAAAAGGGAACAAGAGAGATAAGAGCCTTTCGTGAGATATGTAGTATGAGTTTCCAACATTGCACTGAATATGCTTACTATTATATAAAAGTGTGGATTTCCTTCTGTTGTTGAAATTGCACGTTCATATTGATGGTACGAGCAAGCGAAGTAACTTTTATTTTATATTTGTATCGTTATTTTCTTTAACAGAAATATCGGTATTTTACGCAACATTAATAAGCTGTCATTTTTACAAAGAATAATGTGATTAAATATGTAGATAATACAAATATTTTAGAGATATTAATATTTTTTTATCTTTGCGATATTAACTTTTATTTGCTCATGTTATAAACATTATCCAATTATGTCTTATTTATGATATAAGATTACTTATATAAGATCTTTTGAGTTAATATCATTCCGATTGCAATCTCATCAACGTATATTCCTAATTAACTAATTACCTAGAGCGTCTTCTACTGTCTTCACATCCCTTTCATCTTTCCATCCCCTTTTCTCCTTTCTCTTCGCACAGATTATTTTCCTGTATCTCTCCGCTACAGATACATCGTTATGTGCTACTTTCAATGATCCTTGAAAAAGAATTGTCCGTTGCGGTTCAGCGAGTTAATTTAGTGGCAGTGACTCTTTCCCTACACTAACTCGGCTAACTTTTGATTCGGAAAATTATGCTGCTCAAACGAAGCCGTAAAAGCGCATTTGACGCATTTAATCGTGTTTTATCTCGCAAGATAAAATTACTCTCTAATTTTTATATTTCTAGTTATGGAAATTGCTCGCTATAGAATTTATGTAAAATATTTATGTAAAATAATCTGCCAATCAAAAAAAGCTCAATTTGCACGATTTTTATAATTCGCATAGAAATGATTCAAAATTCGGAATAGATTTCTAATTTTATATGCCGTATAATATTTGAAAAATTAGAAATATATGCATTTATAAATATACATACATCGTTCCCTTATTCTAAAAGTGACAAAGTCGAAAAACATGATGACGCATGAGAAAATAACTATAATTCAAATAATTATTATTTTGCTACATAAATATAACAGTATGAATAGGTATTGTTTATTATTTTCACAATTTGTTGATAAAATATTTTCGCTGATCATATTAAGAAGTTGTAAAAATAATCGAAAGGAGAATATTATATTTTTTTAGTGATTCGACGAATAATATATTGCGAATTAAATAAAAACTGCTTCTATCGATAATAGGTATGATACGAATATAATTTAATAGATCGAATGAATTTATGCATACATAGATTTCGGGCTTTGAGGAATTATAGATATTTATTAATATTTTTTCTACACCACGTTAAAACTAATGAATGTTATTTTAAATTAATGATCAGAATTTATATGAAAACAAATTGAGATGTTTAATATTTTTGTTTTATACAAAAAGAAGGAAACTCTTTGGTTATTATTTTTCAATACGCTGAAATATTGTGATGTTCATTTACACATTGTTTCATTCTGTTTTATATTCAGCATGAAAGTGGTAATTCGTATATACAATTTTGTGATAAATTCGTGACTTCAGATATTGCTGATTGGACATCAACCTCCATGAAAATATTCCATAACTTTGCTATATTTACAATTCGTTACGTACGTAAATAATGCCGCACAATATATATATATATATATATATATATATATATATATCTCACATTGGCAATATACAATATATAATTATACGTCGTTAATTTGGTGCACCTGTTGTTTGACGTCTGCTAGTTAACAGGGTTGTATTATATTATTTGCAATCTCACGTTTTCTAACGATCCAACGAGAGTAATTAAAAATGCACCAGTTCCGTTTCGGTCAGGCGAAACAGATTGCAACTGATCAGCCCGCGGCGACAAATCGGTGGCTGCGTTAATAACACGATTTGCAAGGTAAATGAGCGATTTATGGGGTGCCAATTAATATATGCGTATATGCATATTCGTATTCATCAAGTCCTCTGTTTAAACGACAAATTTCAATGCACTTTCAGTTGATTGCGATAGGGATCATTGAACAGAATAGAATAAAATATGGGAAAGTGGCGTTATGTAAAAGGCGAAAATTAAAAAATTTATTTTTATACAAATTGAGACTTGATTTTAATAAAAATTAAAAAGAATACAGATTATACGTACGAAAATAATAATAATAAGGAATCAATTTAATATTACCCATATAATATTTCAAGAGTTATGATATATTTTCATACTTTTATATACTTGTATGAATGATTCATGTACTCATAATCCAACTTTTTTTCTTTTTCTTACATGGGAATTTATCGCGAAATCCTACATAACATTATAACGCTTGCTTAAAATGTTGACATAAATAAATAGTAAAATTCGTCACTTCCTCCATCTCTTTTTGTCCCTCTCTTCGATTTCAATCCCCGATTTCTCTCTGCTCGTACAATTCCTAGACACCCTTCCATTATTCAACATACATCGTGGAAAAACGTGGTATACTGTAAGCTAGATGCATTCTACCCGTCTTAGTGGAGAAAACAGATGCTATTGGATACCATCGATGTAGGTGTCACGTGGATCATCGACTGAACGAATCTCAGCTCGTCACAGAATGCTTAATGTACATCGACGATATTTATAACCAACCTTTTCCCCAAGTTAATGGCTTTTTACACAACGAAAATAAGACTCTTTACATCAAATTTATTTTTCCGCATTTGTTTTTCTACGGTATAATGAGCTCTTCATAAATTTTTAATACTTTAAACAAGATTTCTTCAGAATAATTTAAAAAAATAAAAATTAACTCTTCCATAATGTTCTATACTAAAACATGATGAAACAAAATAATATTTTTCTTTTTTGTGATTAATTTTTTAATTGTAGAATGTTTTTTCTGGATTCTCATATTTTATGTTCAATATAACAATAAAAAAAAATCAAGCTATTATAGTTTTCTACGATGAGCAAAAGCCACTTCCACGGAGAATTGTATAGAGGGTTCTTAATATACAGATCGTGGTTACTTCAATTGCGATACTCCAACTAAACGTTACGATACTAAGTTTCACGACTCGTTACAAGAGTGTAAGAAGAGTCTCGTTGAAGTTTTAACGACCCCCTTATTACAAATTTCCTTTATTTCGCGGAGAAATATCGCGAACATGAAGGAAAGTTTCCGCGGCTGTACTCTTAGAATACTTTCTCAAGTTATGAGCATGGTTTATAACATTTGGCACCAATGTTCAACGAGATTATACATATGTTATATTCTATAAAAAAATAAAATAATTGTCCGAATATTTTCTGTCATTCTGTGCTAAAAACATAAACTTGATCAAACAAATAAAGTTTAATTTCAACGCATGCATATATTAAGTGAATCCATTGTGTGTCAGTGATACATTTTTAATTTATTATTAATTTAATGCAATATATTATTAATTTAGTAAGATATACACACACCCATACTGACTGCCTCACGATTGCGTAATAAAGTCTGAAACGCTTGCTTATATCAGCTCTCGAACGATATCGAATTTCTCACAGATAAGAAAGGAGAATTACACTTGAGGAATCCCGCTAATATTGTTTCCACCAGCAGTTGCCGGCCAATCACGATGCCAGACATCGCAAGTAGTGCCTTATTAAGGGTGAGCACGTAAACTCCCTCGTCGAACTTTTAACGACCTTCTGATTAACGGTTTTCTTCATTTTGCGAACGATACGCGCAAGTATTCCGTCTATGGTACGAGCGAAACTCGCGCAAAAACTTGGACAATATTCGCCAATTGTACCAGCTGACTTTTCGTTTTTACGAAGGAATGAAAAATTATTTTTCTTGGCGATAAAAAAAGACCGAGAATGTAGTAGCTGCGATAGAAAGGGAACGATATTTTCCAACAAAATGGACAATTTTATCGCGGTGGATTTTACAACTCAATCGGAGGTAGCGGAAGTTTCCGGAACTACAATGGTTATACTCGTGATCGTATTTTCTGAATCTTCTGATAAGAACGAATTTTACAACCCTGTACGATATTATTTTGTTTTACGTTATAAAATTTCAGATGTTTTGTGTACCTAACTTGTGAAATTTTTTCTGGGAAATATATTTCATAACAGAACTTATTGCAACATGTTAATTTTTTCGATATTTAAAATGTTAGGAAAGCGCGAGATGTTTATAAAGTAATTTTTTTAATTTGATTGATGATAGCGTTAACATGTTGCATAACTATGTGCAAAATTTTTTACTGGAATATATCATATCGTTAATAAAGAGGACCAATTAAAAGAATGAAACTCTATCGAATTAAAAGTGAAAAGTAAAGTAAAAAGCTCCAATAGATATAATTATATTTATATATTTTTTAAAACAATACGTCGTGCTCGTGCTAGCAATAGCCGTATTACATTTCCTATGGTGGTTGGTAGAATGATCGTACTCTCGTATCCCAGTCATGGCTCACGTACTTTGCTGATCAAACGGAAAGCGACGAACACTCGACGGACTTCATCAATGAAGCCAAAGCGAAGTCTTTGAGCACGTGTCGCTCTAATTACAAGATACCGCCGCGATGTATCAGCGTGTGTACTCGTGCATCATGCAGAGCGTACAAAAGGGAGACTCGATCAAGAATAATTAAGAAGAATGTCTAATGTATTAATTGAGATACGAGCAGAATAGAGAAATTCTTTGTAAATTACAAATTGCGTATTGTAACAACAGTGGTTGATGACTTAATTATGATAATATTAATAAGCGCAGAAAGTGATTATCAAATTTTTTAGTATTGCCAAAAAACTATTTAAATTTAATTCCAATGGAGAAATTGACAAAATTATTTTTGGGAATTTAAATGTGACATTTAATAATATTTTTGAAACATTCTTGACTTCTGAAATTTTCTTGTCTATTAAATAATGAAAAACTTAAATTTAAAATTTGACTTTTTCTGCATTAAAAGAAACATCAAAAATTTTATAGTGAGCCATTATAAATACTCTATTTATTTAATTATGTTAAATAATAATTAAATAATTATTATCTTTTTTATGTTAAACAATAGATTATTTACATAAAACAATTTTGAAATCATTTATGTTAAAGCATTGATTATTAAAGATGCTCTATGAATTGTTTTATTGACTACTGAGCATTTAAAGATAAACTTAAAAAAGCTTTAAATATAAGATCTGACTATGAATACAGACATAATTTATCTTCTTTCTATACTGACTTAAAATACGCTGAAGTAGAATTAATTTTTCTTGACCAAACTGGCTTCTTCTTCTAATATAGACTTAAACACAAAAATCGTAACTATTTCCGACAGAATTGTAAAACGTTAATAACATAAACATAAATATCGTAGCATATGTAAATCCACTACTTCAAATTAACTAATTGAATATAGAAAGAAAAGTCCTAGATTCGTTACATTTATCGATTAATTATGATAATTAAAATCGATTTTTGCGCTAATTTCTCCTTTTCACTCATTTTTCTTGTCTTATGAAAAGTACTAACATTATATTCGATCTTAACTACTTTCTAGTCTAATATACTTTGCACAGGAGACTTGTTAAGTGAAAGCATTATAGAGAAATAAATCTTAGCATTTGACTTTAGGAGATCAGTGAATAAGCTAGTGAAACATGCCCACATACGTCAACTTACATATTACAGTGTGACCATCATCATCAAAGGTTGCGGATTAATTAATTTCAAATCGAGTAATACAAGCGGCGACGTTCAGGAAGAGATCGCGATTATGCAGCTAATTGTCCCGAATATGGAATTTGCTTTAATCCATCATCAATGATGCTCCATGAAACGAGATGTGACCTCAAAACAATGTAAACGCGTTGCAAACGTTACATTCTAATTAGGTCAATAAAGTTTACGTTTAATTAGCACACGAGTTTCCTTTTGATAAAATTGATAATTTGAATCGGAATTTGTGTGAATGGATCATATATTAATTACTGATACATTAATATCTAAATATGAACAAATCCATCCATTTATGAAATTATCAAAAATGCACGAGTATGTATTCGAGTGTACAGATATTAAAAATATTCTTTTTAATTTTGTCTCTGATACTAAACATGTAAGTAAACATGATTAATTATTGTATTTAAAGTTTCCGTTCATTATGCTGATGAATCGTATATGGAAAATGCTATACTATATTATATGAAGAGAGGAAAAATAACCTTTCTATATCATAAACCAGCAATCTCGTTAAAAATACAAGACTTGCCCCCCTCTCTCTCTCTCTCTCTCTCTCTCTTTCACTCTCCCCTCCCTCTTCCTTCTCCTATAATGTATCAACTTATAATGGATGATAAAAACTGTTTACATGCATCACATCTTTAACGTTGGAAGGAAAGTTGGGAAAGAAGTTTTAGCAGAATTGTCGCAGAATATCGATGAAAAATCTTTTTTTATATACAGTAAAATCTATAATTAAGTTTTTCTAGAAATTTTTATTACAAAGAGATCAACTCGAGAATTTCTACAATAAATAATATTTCTTTAAAATTTTTTTAAATAGATCTGCAGCATTCTTGTCAAATATAGCAAAGATGTATCAGGCAATTAAATTAGCTCTTGCGGAGTGATAGAATTGACTGATGATACTTTCGATAGATTCTTCTATCCGTTTGATAACTTGATTGAGTATCACAAATAAAAATATCATGTACCGATATCGAATATATGTTCTATTTTTTTGATTACTTTATAAAAATTACTTCTTGTGTTACATAATTGATTTCTAATTAAATTACGTTTGCGTGTGCGAATGTAAAATAAAATATTCCGTAATGTGCGGAATATTACAATAGAAGAATTTGAAGAATTTCTTGATTCGGAACTTAATATAATCAGCATCGATAGGAATTCAGTAACTGGACTAATAACTTCACCAGCACAATGGCGAGAAGTTGCTTTTATTTCATGTTCTATTTTTCGTAACTCTTGAGACTGTTACGCGAGTAACTGCAACTCGTACACTATTATCGTTACTTTTGCCGGCTGATTTTTATTGGAACTCATCGACGATGCGCGCAAGCGAAGCGATCGTTTCGCTTAATCGAGACGCGCAACTTGGTTGGAATTCGTTCTCAATACAATCGAACGAAAGCGAGAAATCAAAGTCGTTCTCTCTCTCTCTCTCTCTCTCTCTCTCTCTCTTTCTAGGCACGCGAAGAGAGATCAGATTTTTAAATCACGGCTCATAGCAACATGAACGCTCGTATTTCCTGGTTGTCATCGAAGAGGACATTGAGAGGAGTTTCGGGTTATCTGATAACGAGTGCCATTGACCTTTTCCCCCGATTACCGTGGGATGGCGCGATTCAAAGGACCGCCGTATTTTTATTCTGTATTCCACCAACGCGCACTGTGTACTCTGCGCTCGTTTGTTCCCCTTTGACCGATCGCTCCGTCGACGATTTTATGAAGCAGCCTCGCGGAAAAATCACGGACGAAACGCCATCGTTCCCATTCGCCATAACGTCGTGCAAGCAATGCACCCGACAATAAAGCTTGAAGATAAAGCATACTCGCGAGAAAATTAAATCATAATATTCACTGACAAGGAGCAATAATTTACGAATCATCTCGCTCAAGGCATTCTTGCGTCTATTAGCGTCAGACGCTTGATTATAACGTGCATCTTGCATCTGAAACCATAACTTTCTCATTCACGAAAGATCGTAGATATATTGTTCAAAATTTAAATGTAGACTAGATAGTATTTAGTTGCAAAAAAACATTCTCAAATTTTATTTTACTACTTTAATATAAATTGTTGCATCAAGTGTTTCTTTGATTGTTATTAGATATACATTATAATATCGTGCAATCACATATTAATTATAGTTAACCAATCATTATTGTATGAACTATAACTAATAATCATTCTATGTCAAATATATGTTAAATTAGTATTTAAATAAGAGAAATTGACGTAAGTAAAAAACGTCATTTGCCACTTTTGTGACAATGAAAAAGATTCTTTCATATATGTGTACACTGAGTTTATTCCGCATCTCATACTCAGCAGCGACACATCATAAACCATGAAACGAAGGAATTTTTTTTTATTGTGGTCCACCACTGTACGTTTCTCGTATCGCACTACGCCAATCTCAAAGAAAATTGCGCAACAAAAATGGAGTCCATTTCATCTGACAAAGAGGGAGAAGAAGAAGAAAGATGACCACAGCGTATATGGCAAATATGCAGCCGGCTGTTTCTTTTTTATTTATTCTCTAGAATAAACGAGGCCATTGCGCATTTGGCCACCTCTTTTCATCGTCGTATTCGGAGAGAATAATTCAGCTACGATGAAATTGGACCGCGAGAGGATAAGAGGAGGAAAGAGAGAATAAAAGAAGAAATATAAAAAGGGCAAATTGCCCCGATGTAGATAAATAAAAAGCAAGCAATTCTCTGGATAAGACCGCACTTGTTCGTAATTGCTTGGAGATTAATCACGAAATGGTAGATACTTCGGAGGTCGAGGACTTCCATTCAAGTGCCATGACATTTTTAAGTACATTAATTTTTTTATATTCCTTTTATGTTTGTCTCGATGGGATTTTTTTTAAGACGAATCGCAAGCGATAATCGGTGAGTTCTACACTGTAATAATCTTTATGTTTGTATGTGATAATAGAAAGACAAATTGGATGTAATACATTTCTTTCGTATTTACAGCGTCAATAATTAAATTCGCTTTGTATGTAGGATTGATTTTCGTCTCGTCTTTAGAATTTTTTTTAAACTTCACTAATCGTATCAACATTTCGAGGCGAATTACATCACAGATATAATATATATTTTTGTGTGTGTGTGTGTGTGTGTGTGTGTGTGCGCGCGCGCGCGCGCGTGCGTGCGTGCGTGTGTGTGTGTGTGTGTGTGTGTGTGTGTGTGTGTGTGTGTGTGTGTGTGTGTGTGT
>Ga0157364_1005820_pt1 | contig 12604 bp, 5 predicted proteins | sample AttsexASBM2_FD_111476 | JGI IMG/M metagenome (GOLD analysis project Ga0157364, IMG submission 111476) | Fungus gardens microbial communities from leaf cutter ant in Ribeirão Preto, State of São Paulo, Brazil - Atta sexdens ASBM2 | ecosystem: Host-associated > Fungi > Mycelium > Unclassified ... | reverse complement strand
TGTGTATGTGTGTGTGTGTGTGTGTGTGTGTGTGTGTGTGTGTGTGTGTGTGTGTGTGTGTGTGTGTGTGTGTGTGTGTGTATGTGTGTGTATATGATATATCCAATTTAATTTTATATATAAAATACTACATATTCATCTTAAATTAATTTTATTACAAAAAATAGTATTTTTATTTTAAAAAAGTGAAAACCGTTTGCTGCGATCGATATGCTTGTTAATTTTTTCAATTGGTGATCATTATTACAAATCTCGAATTGCAATTACGAATGTACGTTCTTAAAAGAGATATATGACGAATTATAATTATATCTCGATTTCTTAATTTGCATCATAAATATATGCATTATAAAAAAAAGAAAAAAGCTTTTTTTCAATTGGCCTTTCTTCGTTAATATCAATTTATTTACATATAATTTCAATCTAATTGCACATGTCACGAATTTAAAAAAAATATGCATCTAGAGAAAATTTGCTTCTCTCTCTAGATGCGCATATATATTCATACATTCATTAAATAATCAGACTTTAATCTTCTGACGAACGTACGGCGAACATAGGTTAACATAATCGAAAATGCATGACTCGAGGCATTCGATTTTTTGAGTTCTTCGAATCGATTTTATGCCGAATACAAGATTTGACTGAGCAGCATCCAATCAGTCCTCGTGTCTCCGTCAACATCTAATTTAGTCCGAGTAAACGAGCAATATAAGTGCGACTTTACGCAGGCCTTGGTCGTCGAATCGTTTATATTACTTATTCATCTCGTTAACCGCTCGACGTCACGCGATAGCTCCTGCTTTTCGATCGTAAAGAGCGCAGCCAGCAGCATTGCCGTTTTTAGACTACGTCGCCACCAGCAAGCAACACCTGCTGCCTCAGATTTTTCGGACAGCCTCCATTAGCCGAGCGAGGGCGAGTCATCGCGGTTTATTGCGATAGTTTCGCATCATAAGATCCTCGCACGAGCACGTTTCACTGAGAATGGTACCGCTTATTGATAGTACCACCTGTCCCTATTAGCTTAAATAAGTGCCCCGTTAAACCTCACATAAGGATGCACGCTATTCTGCCGTTTACTATCCGGCGCAAACTAGATAACAGTTCTATCATTTTCTTCACTTTTACAAGTAAATGTCAGTTACTAACTACATCCTCGGTGAGACTCGTTAATTTCGACACAGACGGATAAAAGGCAGACAGTAATCCACGCGAGATGCAGCCGGATGGGTTGGATGGATCGTAACACTTTTTTGAGATACTTATTTATCGATTATCGAGTTTCTTCCAGCGAAGCCGTGTCTTGTTTTTAACGATCAGAAAAGGATGTGAAAATGATGCTCGCAAAATAAAAGTTGTTGTCTATAGTTATACACATCAGTGTTTCATAAAAACCATTCATTTTTTTATTCCTTAGAATCTTGCAATTTTTGAAAAAATCTCAATTGATAACAAACGATGTATTAAGCCGGGAAAGAATAATCCAGATTTTTTTGTCAAAAATTATTATTAAAAATTATTATTAAAAAATTATTATTAAATTATTATTAAAAAATAAAATGTTTAAAAGATCGTCTTATTAAAGTGCACGTAATTACGTTTAAATCTACTGCTTAAATTTATTTTCTGACAAAAGTTGGATTTCGCGATGATAAAAAGCCGGCTCTTAACGGCAAAAAAATAATAATTATTTATCTAATTCTTGATTTTGATTATTTTAAAACCGTTTTCCATTCGGACTGCATTAAACGAAATAGAATAGTCCAACAGTAATATCTGGTGAATAGACTGGGCGAAAGAATTTTCCACTGCAAGTTTCTATAGCATAAAGCGATATGTGGTCGAGTTATTATACAGAACAAGAAATAATCTTCATAACAGATCTATAACTTCTTCGCCACTAAAGAGCTGGACGCGAAATCCAATTTTTATTAAGATAACAGAAAACAATTAAATAGCAATTATTTTAATTGAAGGCAATTTTTGAAGCATTTAATTTTAATAGAAATTTATATGGCGAAAAAATTCTGATTTTTACTTTTTCCTCAACCTAATACATCAAATGAATTTTCTGCCTCAAATAATCATCATTCCTAAAATTTTGATTTCCATTCTATTTATCGCCATTTTTCCCATCATAATGTGCAACGGTATGAAAAAAACAGTGGCACAGAATGATCTACCCACGTAGGTAGCTTCGTAATAACGGCTAAGTAGGATCTTTATATTCTTAGCCGTGAGGCAAAGAGACTCGCTCTTCAAACGAGCGGCGTCAGGTAAGAGAAAACAGAATGAGGGAAGGGATCCGAGCAGAGAGGAGTGAGATGGCATGAGAGAGAATATGAACGGAGGGGGTGGCTAGGGTTCGAAGCGAAAAGGAACAAGAAAACGCGCGGCCAAAGTGAGCCTCATTTTAATTAGTATCAGCTGGTGCGACGTGTACTTAACAACTCGGTGTAGAGAAGCCACGAGTGGGGCCGTCTCCTCTCTCTCTCCTTCTCTTTCCTCTCTCTTCCTTTTCTTTTTCCTCTCTCTTACTCTTTCTCTTTTCTCGAGCTGAAATTCCTCGTGAGATGTTTTATTCAGAGACACCGCAGGCTTCTGCCAAGGTAGAAACGAACTGCCTTTCCTCGTCGTGCGGCTCGAATGCGGCGGCGCTCAAGTAGCCGCTACTGCAATTTGCATACAATCCACACTGATTCGGCTGGACCGCCGAGGAGGGACGAGAAGGCACCCACTTACCCTCATCTCGCCGTGCCCCAGCGCCATCACCTTCTGTGAATTCTGTGACATGGATTATCTCGATTTCATAGATCTAATGCCAATAGTTCTCATGATAGATAATGATTATTTATATACTTTATATATTGTGTGTTTTTCTCTTTTTTTTCTATGTATAATATACTCCTATATAGTCAATGATGAACATTATTGCAAATTTTAAATAATGTAGCATACTAAAGAGAGTTTTATTAGTAGACCTCAAACTGTCTACCGTACATCTTCTTTCATTTGCAAAACATGAAGCTGAGAAACAGACTCCGTGCACATCTGCAGGTAAAAATATCAGCTACAGCAAAAGACATGTTCCCGTTTTTGTATCGCGTGGGCATTTTGAAACCCTCTTCCTTGCAACATTATATCCAAACCCACTTAGCGAACGCTGAGCGCACTCGAGTGCAACCTGTTGTTTTTACGTTCCATGTATCATGCACACAATACTTGTCAACATTCAGGAGAGAAAAACATCAATTGTCGCAACAGGTTTGTCGTGTTTTCGAGGATTCGTTTCCTCGTTTGAGAAGTTGTTCAAGATTCTATCATGAAAAAACTGCATATATTTGATGTACAATCATAAAAATATCCTGCGTTTCAAAAATATATTCGATGTATATTTGAATATTTCGATGTATCATCGAGCTCTTGCAATTATCGATTCTTTTACCTTACGCTGTCTGATACAAATAAATTTGTATAAAAAGCATAAAAGATTTATCTTCTTGGTATTTTCATCGAATGATGGTATTTTGAGTTTATCACTATTGTTCACACAATGCACTTGCCATATATCGCCTTTAAAAAGCGCAGTATGCTAAAGGCGACTCGCAATATTCCAGCTACTGTTCCGCAATTACAATCACTCACTTCTGCTTTACTTCTTAGTAAACGTCGACCTCTGCCTTTTCCTTGTCAGTCCCACGGGAATTCGCCGCGCGTCGGTCACAATGGAACGGATACTTCGTAAGATGCGTCTCGCACGATCTAATCAGGTGATGTCAAGCTGACCCGGACACGAAGACGGGTAGAAGGGCAGCAGAACGCAAAAGGCGTGCCACTTATGCATTATTCATTTGCTTACGCTGCATCCCGAAGGGCACTTGCTCAGGATTGGATTTTGATGAATTTAATCTCGCATTTGCTCAAGGCTCGGAACGCGCTGAGTGGGATTAACGAGTCGCTCTGGGTTTCATTTGGTAGAACTCGCTGCTCGAACGAGCGGTCGACACGCAGCGTGCGCGTTCGGTTAGCTCTATGGATCCTTCACAATGAATGAAGTGGAAAGGATAATGATACGTAATTTGTCTTCCGTTTCTACTACTTTCTACTACCACCGGCGGCAGCGGCTCTCAGCTTTTTGCATTCGCTAGAGAGGGCTATGCGTAGAGAGGTGCACCTCTGAAATGATTTTAACGTTACACTCATCTGCCATCACGTAATGGCTATTATATGCGATAGTAACTCAACACGGTAATGCCTACTAATTCTCATATCTGCTTTAATAAAACAGGAAATAACACGTCGACGTAATAGCGAACGATTTAAACGATACAATACTGTATAACAATGTTGCAATATTTTATCGAATAATAATAAATTTATTTTTTTTAAATTATTTAAAAATACGATTCCAAATCCTCGTATTTAAAATCCATTTATGTTTACAAGTCGAACGCAGAGGCCTCACTAATTTTCGCCGCAAGACATAAGGTCCTCGTGATTCAACCTTATTGCGAATTTATGAGCGCACTGATACGCTTTACGATTCATTTGAGCACCATCGATCGAGCATTTATTGCCTCATATACAACAATAACGACAATTCGTATCGCGAATATTATCGAGTGAGTGAGCAAAAAAACGCGCGTCTAACGTGAATTGTTTCAACGAATGAAAAAATATCGGACGTCTCGATGCAAGTGGAACAGACATAAATCTCGTTTGGGGACAATAGTTTTTTTTTTGAGGTGCTGTATTTACAATACATCTCGGTATCTGCAGCTGCCACGTACGTCTCATTAATTAAGCCTCTCGACTCCGCCCTCTCATCCCTCTGCTCGCCTCCGCGTCGTTCTTCCCAGCACGTGCAAGTAGCTCTCTTTCTCCGCCTACACTGACCACTACGTTCACCAACGCCATCGAAAAGGGACGTAGGGACAAACTAAGCTCGAGTGGTCTCGGAATGCCATTCACGAGAGCTCAGAATCTCTAAACTCATCCTTATTCGTTTATCTCGGAGCGGCTTTCTTTAGGACTCATTAAAAATCTGTGCACAAAATCACGACATGCTAGAGAATTACAGTTATAATTGGCTATTATGTTCGAACAGCGAGCAAGTACGGACGAAGTTGAGATAGCTGCTTGTGCATATTCCATCTTTCCCGGTTTATGAATATTTATCGGAATAACTGTACGCCATCTCGTGTTCGTCTGAAACGCGCCCTTGCTGCTGAAGAATGCATTGCCAATTATAGCTAAGTGTACAAATGTAAAACCGACCGTGATAATTATTCGTTCCAAACAAGACTTCGTAAGCCTTTAAAAAGACGCACGGTAAGGTAGCAGGAGAAACCAACACGGAAAAAGAAAGAAAGAGAGATAGAGAGTTTTGTAAAACGGCAATAATTTCATCGCGTTCTACCAGTGGCTGGCTGTCAGGGAATAATGATGGCCTTAAACACCGCAAGTGATAGCCTCGGAGACACGATAATACCATACAATTACGTCCTCGTGTACTTTATGCGACGTACCAACACACACGGAACACTGATTTTATTAGGGACGCTGAGCATCGTATTTGTCAGTCAGCGGATAACGAACCGCCATTTCCGTTAATAATAACGAAAGAGCCTCTGGAGCCTCTCCACTAGCTATCTATCTCGGCGATGGATACCTGTTTGGATGGATACAAGTTTTCAATATTACCGTTGCTTATTATCCCTCTAAAGACCGCGGTCGCCTTCCATCTACAAATGTCGTAAAACATAATCCCACAACGGCGCGGCGGCGTAAATACCTGTTAATCGTTTGTCGACACCGCTGCATCTGACAGGCGTTTACAGTAATTTCAACGTTATTGCAGTATGCGAAAATTTATTGATTGTTATATTAAACCGCATCTACCATGAGAAGTTTAATAATACAAATCCTGAAGATATTATTTTTCTTAAATTATCTATTATTAATCTTTTTTCTAAGAATTTTTTAAAATTTGTAATGGAAATCCTCAAATTTCTCTTTTTGCTATTACATATAATTTTTCTGCCTAATCATATACTAATGTATTCATTTCGATTCTCACATTCAATTTGCATTTTGTACAAGTCGCGACAGCTTTGCGCATATGTTGTATAGTTAAATTTCTCTTTTCTCTAGAATTTCTTTTAGCTAGCGTATCATGTATCACAAATCGCAAGCCTAATAATTATATATTTTGTCAGAAAACTCATTAAAGTGTATGAAGAATAAAGATGGAGAAAGTTATTTAATTTCTGACCCTATCCGAGCGAATAAAAATAAGCTTTTACGACTCTCACAAATATTCGTTTCATTCGATATTCGCAGCCGCAGTACAAAGTTGCGTTGGCGATCAACAGATCGCGGTCGCGGCAACTGATCGGCAAAAAGTCTCATATTTTATCGCGAGTTATGATCTCTGTTACAAGAAGATCGCGCCACAATTCATCGCACGACCGCGTCTGTCGAAACTAAATCATTTTTGCTCGATCTCGTTTACTGGCGTTCTTTGCACAGCTGGACGTGAAGGGCAGCATACGAAATCACTGAATATGTTCTCGCTCATGTGAAAGATGAATTACACCCGTTGCCCGCCTCGCGAAGATTTTTATGGTTATCGATTAATATTGTTTCAATGCGGGTGTACGCATTATGTTTTGTAGGACGTGAATAGAAATGAACGTCTGAACGACATACGACGAATCACGGACGTTAACGAGAGCGCAACGTTACGGGGCGAATGAAGCGTAATTTTCACCAGGAATTGATTTTATCATATTCACTGGAACTGAATTTATTCACGAGGTTTGTAAAACGGAGTCATAACGGTGCACCCGACACGTAATGTATCTCAAACGCGTGCAATATGCAAATGCTCCAAGCTGCGCGTTTGTTCAACGATATTTTATCGATGCGATTCCGAAATGTCGAGCTTAGGTAACTACGAGGTGCTACCGACTTGCTAGAAAAAGGCTCGATATCTAGCGAACGGCAAATCAGTATATCTAGTAAAATATGAGATAATTGGAAAGTGCAAGCTAGATGTCTACATGAAATCCACGTAAACTAGTGAATTATTATTTACGTCATCCATATGATTCCTTGTAAAGTAGAAGTAGCCTCTCGAGAGCAATAGCCGGAATGCCAGTCCAGGCAAGCAGCAGCGATGGCAGCTGGCCGATACGCCGCCAAAGTGCTCTCGTTATTGATTTACGTTGATAGCCTCTCTTGGATCTTCGCAGCGTAGCTTCTCGCATAACTGCCGTCTCAGTGTAAACAGTGCGTAAAATTACTTTTTGAGCGCGTAGGATTGCAGCGTATATCCCGCGTAGCTTACAGGTCGAAGCAAATTGCCTGTACGTTAAAGTCTACAAGCTTAGGCTCCGCTTTATCTTCCCTTTCGCATCGTCGTAAACCATTTTTCTTTTACTATGTTGTCTTGTATATTATATCAGGGGTACACTATATATATATATATATATATGTCACAGTCAAAAGTATCTCAGTAAATGTATACACTTTCTGTAGTCAATGTATATATTTAGATATTATACATTTATTAAAGTTAACACTTTGACTATAACGTATGTATACATATATACATAAATATATTATATGTGTGTATGATAAGATTTAAAAAATGAAATTGTATTGGATGAATAATTCCACCAACAATTGAAGTTTCTAAAGACACACTAGATATTTTAATTTTAAATATTTTATAATATTTTTAATATTTCATTATTATAACATTTTATTTCTAATTGGTAGATAAATTTAAATCTGTAAAAGAGTAAGTAAAAATCCGACTTCTATGATGTTAAAAACTTTAACAAATTTATCAGAATTTTTCCAGATTTTTATATAATCCGGAATAATAAAAAATTTGCTATACTTCTTGAAGAGAAATTTCAATACATATTACCGATAGAGGGATAATATAAATTTTGAGAAAATTATCAAGATTATTTTTTAAATTATATAATTGGCGATATGATACAAAGATACAAAGATACACGTGAAATGAATATTGATACACGTTTCAAACATGCATTACACATCGAAATGTGTCAAATCGTATACGTGCACTGATATATGTAAATAATTATGCGCAGCTGTGCGATTTTAATTGGTAGGCACGTGCTGGAGAAATTAAAAAGTATACCGCACTCACGAGAGCGGAATCTTGGGTGTTCGTTGCATAATTTGTATTCTGGTTCGCCGGTACATTTCAAGATGAAATCGCGATGTGACTTTCTTTTTTTTATATATTCAGGCACAAACGCGTTGACCAACTCGATGACGCTCGTTTTACCGAATTTTTCAAGTTTCAACTAATTACGCGTTGTAAATGCGACTGTCAAGAAATTTATGTACCTCGTTTCGTTTGTAGAATGCTTAGCGCGATCTCGGCTTCAGGTGCACCGAGTAATTATGCAATATTTCCAACTGCAAATCGGTTGTAGAAACTCATTGGCGCGAGAGCTCAGACGAACGTCGTTATGTCTTCATATCTCATGCCGATATCGGTCCGAACCAAATTTCGAAAATTACGTGGCCCATGTAGCTGCTAGCTAACCGATATTTCACATCTGGGCTTCCCCCTTTTTAGAGAGCCCCATGTAAAAAAAAAAAAAATTACAGGCATGTATATCGAAGTATTATTTAAATTTATATCCATTTTAACTCGGTCCGCGAGGCAGTCTTCTACTTCCACTTAGTGATGGACGCTAGAAAATTATATCGCACGTCTTAAGTCGAACTCGTCTTAGGGCGAGAAATATCAAGCCGACGACATCTTTAAGGCCCGGTTCCGTTGATTCCTCGGGCGGAATTTAGCGAATCATAAAATTTCCACGTTGAATTTATCGAAGGGCGAGAACGCACCCTCATACATCACGCACCTTTAAATTAGATCACATAATAAATTCCTTTCCCGGAAGGTTGGTAGCAGCATTCTGTATGCATAGGGTAGCCAGCACCTTGCTGGGTTACTTGTTGTTTGCTGCTGCAGGTTCTTGCTAGGGGCACCGACATACCAATTTCGATTCCGCATGGTAGGACCCGTCCCTCGTATCACAATTTAAACCACTATAATCGCCTCAAACAACGCCTTAGAGGATCTATATATAGTGTATCGTTGATATCATACTGCATATTCAGGCTTTTCATAGTGCACGCTTTTCATAACTTATTACTTTCAACAGACAAGTACTACGTATCTCGTCGTGAAAGAACAAAAGAAAAGACAGAACAACCGCAGAAATGATCAAAAGATCTTCCGATTGCCTCACGTGTTCACCGGTATTACTTTACCCTGAAGCGCGCTTAGCACGTTCGTCTTTACATGTCCGTTCATATCTGCTCAAGTTTCACCTGTTCGTACTTCCTCAAGGTAACCGGAGATTCCCATCTCGTGCAACGTCGGTTCTATTGATTTGTGTTTAATGGCGCCAACGGGTACGCGATAGTTGCTCTGTTGTTGCGCGAGGAAGCTAAATATGATCGTCCAGCAAGAATATAGAAGCCTCGGCGATTAAATCCATTGTATAGAAGATATTCAGCGGCTAAAGTGATAATTTGCAATGCGATTAAGACATGGGATTATAAACTATGTCGTGCTGTGTTCCTTGCGTGACTCATCCTCCATTAAAGTAACATCCGAATCACGCGAGAGGTGCCGGGTTAATTTGTGAATCGTGTTATCCTTGAGAGCTGCTCTGAAATTATTTTTAGAACGATTTGAAATCCACACGCATTCTAGGCAATTTCTCCAATCTTGGCATAAATTCACAGTTTCGTTGTTTTTAATTTGTTAACATTCGCTTAGATTCATAAGCATTATGAGATGCTTTTTTACAATCTATTCTCTTTGAATAGCAATTTGCTATTTTTTTTTCAGGGCTATTTTGTATTTGTAATACAAAATACTGTTAATCTTAATAATAACTACTCTAAATAAACAACATCAATGATGCAGTCCAATTTAGTCTGTGTTACGAATACAAAATACATGTATTTTTCCTAGCACTGGCTATTTTCTAGCAGTATTTCCAAGATTTAAATTAATTATGAAATAAAAATTATGTGTATATGTAGAAGTAACTTTCTTTATTATTACATTTAATATATGACTACAATTAAATATGATTTCATTTTTCGTAACAGTTTCTGTATAAATACTATATTTTATCACATGTGCAGTCTGACATTTTATATCAGAGTTGCAACAGAAAATGAATTCTGAAATTCCCTGATTTTTCCAGGTTTTCCAATAACAGTAGAAAATTTTCCATTTTTAATCAATATCAAATAAAATTTAGAAGCAGGTATTGTAAGAAAGCTTAGCGGCATAATAAAATCTCGAATATAAATTCGAGCCAATAAAAAATAAATAAATATTTAAAAAAAAGAAGTTGTTATAACAAAAAGGATGATTAAATTGATGATGATGAATTACAAAAATATTGAATAAAATATAAATTTTATTTTATTGTTTTGATCATTTTAATTTTATAGTTTGGAGTGTATTTAATAAAATATGTAAATAATAATAACAAAGTTTAATTAAAATAAAATGGAATAAGTTTCGTTTTAAATTGTATGGAAATTAAAACAAAAAATAAACTTGACATGTGAGAAATGTTTAACATTTAAAAAGGAATAATTATTTTTTTTAATATAATGACTGATGCATTGATGGTTTAGTATATAGTTTGTAATATTGACTAAGAAAATCAATATTTGACTATAAATGTTAAGTATATTATTTAAAAAATAACATTTGTTTAGAATAAAAGTATTTTAAAGGAATTGAGCAAAACTAAAAATTCCAGACACTATATTTTTTCCTGACTTTTTCAAGTTTTCCATGACCAATTTAAATTTCCATAATTTATTCCGATTTTCGAGGTCAATCCTATGTATACTTATATCATGAAATATTTTTAGTTCTAAGATAAAATTGATGAATTAGGTGGAATCGTTAGAACTTTCGATCGACCAATAATCGCCCTTAAATGCTACAAGCAGGCGTTTGGCTCGTTATTTTCGCCGACATCCCACTTATGGTTAGTCTTTAATTCGATCGATTAGCTATTTTTTATTCCTAGAAAAACGGTAGCTCTAAATGCTAGAGACGAGGAAGAAGTGCATGCGTGAAACTTTCACGCGAACGCGTGCGTGACACGAGGCTCTTAGATAGGTCTGCATCAAAGTTTCGCCGCCTCTTTTGCCGGATCGCCACGTATTCTCGTGACATCTGGCACTCGGCAACCTTGTTTGTCCCGTTGAAGTCAGCATAATTGGGTATCTCTGTGCAGCAAGGGCGATCGAGCGGCTCTGATCTTGTATGCCGAATTAATGTGCACGCTCTAAATATTCCGTCCCATCCGATGCAACAAAAATATATTACATTACATGCACTACATTGTAGGATACACGATACTTTCATGAGTCATACTATTTCTACAGACATGAACGCATAATAATTACTTATAATATTATACAAAGTAAATATATTTATACAAGCTAAAAGTTCTGGAAACTCGTTTGAAAAATTACAAGGGATCCTTTACGATGTAGCGAGATTGGCAAAGCATTGAGTTCTCGAAAACAACCCGTAGAGATAATTTACCGCTCATTATGCGAGGTTACGCTAACAAGACGTCAAAGAAAAAGGAAGGACGCATGCGTTCGCTGGCAGAATGCTTTTACATGAAATTACAGGCACATTTTGTGCCCAAGATGCGTCCGTAAAATCGCGACGAAAGGAGCGCTCGTCCCCTTGAAGAAGACGCGCAAAAATACGCGTGCGATTAATTCATCAGGTTATGGGAGACCTTTTCGTAGGGCTCACTCCAGAGAATCCTGCAGCATCTACTGAAAACGAGTTCACGCTGAGAATCGCCGACAGACGACCGGATTGCTCCGAAAATTGCTGGACATTCGCTTTCTCAAGTGGAGAACAGTCGGCAAAACATTATGGGCACGCAAGCATCGGAATCCAAAAAGAAATCTTTCCATTTCGATCGGGGTGAGACTGCCCGAAGTTTAAGCTTCGTTTACAGGTGCATCACGCTATCCGCCGTGTGATCACGCTATCTAACTTCTTATCATTGCTTTTCGACGAAACTGAATTGTCGCCTTGTTTATTAGCCCTGACGCCCGTGACGGCACATTTTATTATCGCGTATAAATACTTAAGCAGGGAAGAAGTGTCGCTGGAATAACAAGAATGTGAAAAAAATCGTAAAGTGGTTAGCCTTGTTCGAAATATTTTTTTTTATTTTCAAGATTCGATATTTTTATAATCGTTACAGATTACTTAATAATCTTAATAATTCATAAATCGTATAGAGTATTATATACACTTTTCAGCATTGCTTTTTTAATTCCCTTAAATTCCATTTCTATATTTATGTTTATTCACATAGACTTATATTCGCGCTTAAGATATTCACTTTACATTTTAAGGTCATGATACTTGAAATATTATATATATATCTTAGGCTGATTCATAATCCGTTCTTATATTAAGACTGTCTTGTAATATCTTAATAAGATACTAATACAGCTCTCTAATTAG
>Ga0157364_1005819_pt1 | contig 12605 bp, 3 predicted proteins | sample AttsexASBM2_FD_111476 | JGI IMG/M metagenome (GOLD analysis project Ga0157364, IMG submission 111476) | Fungus gardens microbial communities from leaf cutter ant in Ribeirão Preto, State of São Paulo, Brazil - Atta sexdens ASBM2 | ecosystem: Host-associated > Fungi > Mycelium > Unclassified ... | reverse complement strand
TAACAAAGCTTGTATAAAATTGAATAAAAAATTAGCGATAGATTTATTATATAATTATATTTGTTATAATATAGTAAATTTGTTAATACAACGAAGACAACTTTATATAAAAATCAATTTAACAATTTTTAACAAAACACGCTAGCTAAGATGGTGCATACTTTTGCTGCTGTAATAAAAAAAGCTTATTACATTAATAATTTTCTTTGTAGCAAAGAATAAACTGTTATCATATTAATAATTGCTTATACTGCTTACAGACATAATTTCTTTGTTGGATCAAATCTTCTTAATTATAAATGTTGAACTCGCGCAGCAAACTATAGCTGAGCCATCGAATCTATTTTTTTCTGTAGGGTTCGCAATCGCGATTTTTCTAGCAAAATATCGATCTAGAAGGTGTTAGAGCCGCTCCGAGAGGAAGATTAGCAGTCGCGCGACGGCGCGCGGTCAGGTTGCCTCTTGCCAGGAGCTCGGGCTCTTGCTATTCGCGTGTTCCCGACTATCGACCGAGTGCAGGTGGCTTCCAGGTGATCGACGAGCTAGAAAGGAGGAATGCTGCCATCTCTGAGAAACTACCGAAAGGAGATACGCTCGTTCGACGCCTTTAATTAAATGTATTTTTGCAGAGAGTGAGAAGAGAAGATTATAATAAACGTGTCCTCGCGACCGTTCATTATTTTCTCCCAACTTGAAAAATCCGATCGTTCCTCTCTACCATATGAAAACGGAACGAAATGGGTTGCGGAAAAAAAATAGAGAGTTTAATAAATGTAATAATATATAAAACATTCCAACATTCTTTAAAAAAAAAAATCCATGGCAAAATGATTTTTTTACGCAGAATATTAAATAATGGAAAGAATGTAATAAAAATGCCTGTGTTTTTATTTCATGCCTTTTTCGCGAATTTATGCATACGCGATTTCTCTCACGCAAAATAGAACAAGAGCTTATTTAGAACTGGATGAAGCTGGCAGTGCGCCTATTGACCGAATGCCACCGTCAGCCGCATTGCAGTGACCTGTGACAACGTGCTCTAAAAATCACGTCAAGAAAAAAAAAGCTCGTGATTGACGATTTTTACAGACATCGCGATTAAATATTTATAATGTCAGCAGATATATTTTTGGAACACGTTATATTATTATGAAAAATCAAATACTTATTACTACTGATATTTTCTCTGACTAACGATAGCTACATTGTGTCCAAATTAATCATCAGAGACTAATTTAATCAATTATCTCTAACATACTTTGTATATACAATAATGTATGTACATATAAATAGATCTGTCTTATAATACATCATTCGTCATTATGTAGTTATATTTAGAGAAATGAAATAAACTTATTGGATAATATTTCTCAATTCTTTTTACATAAAAAATTTCTTATATAATTAAGATCGTAATACAATATAAGTAATCGAGAAAATTTATCCTTTAAAAGTCCGACAAAAGATGCATTATGTACAACGCAAAGACTGGTGTTAAGGAAAACAGGGCTTGTGTAATTAATCGCAATGTGTTTTTCGAACAAATTATAAATAAACATTTAACAGTATTCGGGTAGCCCTTTGTGCTTTTTGCCCCATGCCATTAGCGGTATGCATTTAAGCCGTTATGTAACCCGTCATCGAAACAAAAGCTCTGTAAATATTCCCGAGGACAAAAGACTCCACATCAAAGAATAAAAAAGGGGGTTGAAAGGATGAGTGAGAGGGAGGACGGAGGCAAACGAGAATGGTTGAAAGCATCAGGCAAACGAATGAACAAGGCACGAACGAAATGCGAGATCCTTCAGGATGGCGGAAGTTCCTTTTTTTTTTGACCTTGCATTTCCGTACTATCAAGGTCAAGTTTGAGTCCACAGATGATATTTCACCATTTTCTATCTTTCGCCATTTTCCATCACCATGAACGCATCCGTGGATTCCTTCATCTCAGCATAGCTCGCCGAATCATTTATGTGAATCTCTCGTCGTTAAATATTCCGCAAGAACTCTGAAGCAAACCCGTCAGTTTGCGAAATCAGCCAGAGGCGAATGTAACCTGTCCTTCGTCGTTTTTCTCGTACTTTCGCCTTGCGTGTTATAGGCTTTATTTCCGTGTATTTATAAGAGTGTTAACATTGACACCGGCCACTTCCAATCGAATTAATACTACCAACGTTATGCTCTTATTATATACGCGGCTCGTAATAATCGGTGGGTCAAACGATCGGGCGAAAGTCATGACACGGCTTATTCTGTCGAGAGTTTCTCGACCCGTTCGAGAGACCGCAATGTTTATTTCCGTGGTCCTGCAAAACCACAGTAGAATAGTATTTGTGTTCATGCGATTCGCAATCGACAAAACACAAAAACAGTTACGATTCTTCTTACAGCTCGCGCTTACCTATTCTTTATCTTAATAATTTTCAGAATACTAATTCTAAATCTATATTGCGATTATATACTCTTAAAGTTAGAAATACTTAAGAAGTCGAGAAATTGAGTTTGAAACTCGCCGAGAGTTTGAAAACTAGAATGGAGAACATTTTCTCTGTGCTACTTCATAGATTTAATTTTTAAATTGCGAGGCTAGTGTTATGTTTATATAAAATTTTATCCTTTTTTATCTTGTATATTGTCCATGTGAATCTAATGGAACATTGTTGCATCAGCATCAATTAATTGTAACACATAACATTTTGTTCTGTGTACGTCAACGTGTATTCTACTAGGAAAACAATTAGAGGAAAGGAGAAAGTAAACTCAGTGATTGGCTGAGCCTTCAAATTTGTGCCCAATTAATGGATACTTAATTGTTCGTTTACGCAAAAGAGCAGTTCTCGAATTCTAGTGCAACGGATTCATTAGGGAAATTAATAAACAACGAACCTCAAAGCCGCGCATTTGCAAATAGCTTCTTTCCCCAGGCATCTTGTAATCAAATACCCGATGGAATCCATCTCTATTACTTACCATGAACTAATAAATCGATATCGAAACGTTCAAATTGGAAAAGTGCGTACAGATTCTATTTCGATTCTAATTCGATAAACACAAATTTACATCGAGTGTCCATAACTTTTAATTATATATATTCTAATCTTTTTGAACATTTAAAGAAAGAAGATAAAAACAAAAATTTTGAAATGTTTAATGTTTGAAAATTAAACTTAAAAACGTACAGAATACTTATCAAAAAAGAATACAACACAAAAGTGATATAACAATATGTTAAAATGTAGTTGAATCACATTTTGCTGTATTTTAAAAAGATATAATATATAAAAAATAAAATTGTTTTATATATATATATATATATATATATATATATATATATATGTGTATGTAGATTATTATACATATAACAATTTATATTACAGTTATTTCTAATAATTTTTTTATATTAAATAGAGTGGTAATCTTATACTTGACAACGTTACGTGTTATCTATATTTCCTTTGCGCAATCTAATAGATTTGGAGAAAGTTACATAAAACGCAATTCCAAGATAAAAAAAGACAAATAAGAATATCCCGCGTTACAATCTTCAAGATTCTCACTTTATCAATGTGACGATAGTATCTGATGTTACAGAAGGGCAAACGAAAGAAATACAATGTCCCAATCGAGGTGCAATTAAGACTTTTTTTTTACCGTTCCGAGAGGATTCTCGCCTTCTTCCATTCCGCTCCTGTTTCCCATATCGTATTTCAGCCTCTTTTAGTCCCATCCCTACTTTTATCCTTCCCTTTCTATATCTTTCGGAGTCGATTCCTTCATAGCACATGAGTGAGTATATAAATTTCTTTTTCTTTTCGGTCACCGCTCGAAATTATCCCCAACGTCTTTAATTGTATTTTCTTCCGTCGTTAGTAATCTATCTTTTCGTTTCCTCGCCGATTGCCTTTCTCGACTCTTTTTCATCCGCAACTCTCTTTGAGTCATCCCGTTTCCCTTCTCAACATTCCTGGGTTTTGCTGATGAAGTTTTAATACTCTTATGTCGAGTTATGTTTTATCTTGCGTTTTCTCATAATCAGTCTATGATATTGGCAAAGAGCTTTCCGCGACTACATAAAATCATTATATAGGATCAAATCTGATCAAATTCCTTATGCAGACCTTTACCTTATTTTACTTGCAATTTTCTTTAAATATTCCACTGTCCTTTTTTTTTATTCTATAATATACTTATCTTTTCTTTATTTAAGATTTGAAATTTCCCACAAATGTTATTGCAAAAATTGCATAGTAAATTTTAAAATTATTTAGATACTCCACTTTATTTCAACAGAGTTATTTCGTTTATCATTGCATGAAACTTTATGCAATTCAAGCGATATCGTGCAATCTTAGAAGGCAGAATGCTACATTAGCAAGTAGTTCACATGCGTACGATTTCGCGTAAAAAGGGAGTTATAAATCTACAGGAAGAAGAAAGAGAGATGGGAATATGAATGAGGAGAAGAAAGACACCTTGGCAAAAGGCAAGAAAGTAGAAACGCGATGGTAAGAAAAGAACGATAGCTTCAGGGAACGAGACGAGTGACGTGGCGGGGAGGGATGTTTTCAACGATATCGAGGTCAGCATGAGATGCGCGATTAAGTTAGGGCCGTAGAGTGGCTTGGTAGGCTGTAGATTCCCTCATCAATCACCCCTACCTCCCACCTCACACCCCTCTTTTCCATGCCCAGCACCATAGACCAGATCCATCAACGACGTCATTTGCGCGTATCTAGGGGTGGATCCGACCGTGTAGGGCATTGACCCCCCTCCCTCTCCCCGCCCTCCTATCCCTGACTTCTCTGGTTCTCCTTCCCCTTTCTGCCCTGGTCCCTCCTGTATACTGCTTTAAGGCCGTTTATCGCCTCCACGCTTACGTCGGGGCCGCAAGAATGGCCGCCTTCGGGTACGTTTTGGTCAAGTTTTGTGCGCCTCCAGAGAAATTAGCTCAGTATGTGCGAAAGAGCCGCATAAAGATCGAAACGCAATAAGATATAAAAGGGTAATATCGAAAAATAGAGTTGAAAGTTAATGTTATTGGCATTAATATTGTTTATAAACTGTTACATTTGTTTGTTATTTATTGCATACGTTTCATTGGTCTATGTCTGAGGACTTTGAGTATTTAAATAATTAAATGCTTCCCTTTCGCTATTTGCTATAATAATAAATAACAAAAGTTGAAACAAAGAAAATTATTTTTTGTTTCTATATTGAGCGTCTTTTCTTATTGCCACTTTTCTATATATTTGCACGCAATGAATAATTTTACTGAAGTATCTAGCTAAATACAAATCTGAAAATAATTTTGTTGAACTATCAAAATAATTATGTAAGAATCTCAAGCATGATGAACAATATTGTGTAAAAAGTCTTAACATTCTAGCAATCAAAAACCTTTTCGTATGGACACGACAAATTTTAAAATGTGAAATTGATATTCATTTTGCATATTATTCATATTTTCTGATATGATACTACAAATATTAATAAGTCGAAGGCATCGCGAGTTTGAGAAATACAAAATTAAAAACTATTAGCAATCTTTTTAGCATTTTTCATAGTATTTTGCAAAAAGGCTATATCATCATTTAATACACAATATGAATTACATTTATAATATAATATAATATATTGTATATATATATATATATATATATTTATTTATTTATTTATTTATTTTCCGATACAGAAATTTTGATGTAGAAATTTTTATTCAAGACTCATTTCTCGTTCAAAGTGCCGCGAAAAAAAATTATTCGTTGAAGACCGGACGTATCACTATTTACGTCGTTAGTAAAGTAATATTATATAATTCCCGTAAAGGTGTACGCGATAACCATGAGGTTTCATAATAGCGATAATGCTTTCAAGGTACTTCCGAGTGTTCTCGAAATATGCGAAAGTTTTGACACGCTTGATACACCAGAATGCACTCGGCCTTTTCAGCATCCATAGCAATCACTTCAAAATTCAGAACGTATGAATTTATTACTACTTTAAATATAACGAAGAAAATACTGGAGTTAATATTGTGCGGGTAGAAGTACGTGGAATATTTTAGTAACATAATTTGGAAATTAATTATAAAATTTAGATATGGATAATATCAGCGCTATTATCGATGAGAAAGGATCAATTATCTGAGGTGATATTAATTTGCATTGATTTCTTTTAATTTTACATATGCAAATTCTCTATACATATATTATATAAAAAAATTTTTAATTGAATAAACAGATTATTTTTTAAATTAATTGATAATTAATTATTCAATCTAAAGGAGCAATTAAATTTAATGTCAAATCTATATTTGAAAAGTAAGGTTTATCGTTCTTTTGTATAATCGAAGAATTATTAATTACTCTATTATTACATTTTCTCTAATCTTTTTACATTTCAAAAAGAATGGAATTGTATAATTTTAATGAATTGAGAAAGCAAGACAATATTACATTTTTGTAATGATCTAATCTCATTTTCTTAATTAAATAATTTTATTCTTTTTTAAAATAATATAAAGACTTATAATAATAGAGACTTATAATAATAGATACTATACATAAATAACAACTTACATAAATAAATTTTTCGGTCAGAATAAAAATAAATTTAGTATAATCCAAATGAAGTAAATTTAATCATTTCAATCAATTTAAATAGAATGAATAATCAATTATTTTCCAGAAAAAAAACTACATAATTTAAAACAGTATAATATTTACAATATTAAAATTTATTGTTAGTAATATACATCTAGAGATAAATTGCAATATTTTAGTACATTAATTTGGAAATTAATTATAGACTTTTGATATAAAAATTAATATGACGCTATAATAGTTATATCGCGACCTAGATTAGCTCATCAATTTACATTGTTCAATATATTAATATTGGTTTTTAATATTTCCATATATGCAAATATATATATTAAATTGTGTAGTACATTCGCAATAATTAACAATATCACGTAACTATTTGTTCTTTAAGTTACCAAAACGTTCTTAACTGTTCTAAGTGACTTTAATGACTCCGCTCTAACGAAGAATAATATTTACGATAATAATTATTCATCAAAATCTGTTTTGGGATACAAGTAGTTGAATATTTCACTAATGAATTTTCATTTTCTAATGCGTTTCTACCAAAGTAAATTAATTTTAATCTTAATTCAACTTATTTTTGATTTTGTTCTAATTCTTAGAACTAGAAAAAGATGAAGAATTAATTTATTAAATTGAAAATTGTTAATCTATATTGGCGTAAATAGACATAATTTAGATATCATATTTTATAATTGCGAGACTATGATTCATTTAGAATTTTTCTTTGGGACTTGTTTTTGAAGCGTACATAAGATCGAGCTTGTTGTCATGATTGGCAAAAATGATGTTTTAAACATATTTCACATACTTTTTGAAACATGCAGCTTAATCGATGTTTTTAACATGTTCTAAACATATTTTTTTATAACATTGTTTAATACTGCATGTATGAAGCATGTATGAAAAATTAAAAATATGTTTGAAAAAAACACAATATTTTGTTTTAAAAAAAAACATTATCTCTTATCAACCCTTGTCGCGACAAGACTCGAGCCGGCAGACAACGACGCAAGCCGTTTACATGTATTATTTTTTGAAACGCAATCGTGATGAGTGCCGAGAGAAAACGCGAACATTTCTTGATTATAATAGTTAGCTATCATCAAGATTAATCTTTCCGTGATTAGCCATCTGTAAGCGTATCGACGCGACGGTTGCTTATCGAAGCAGATACATTGCGCGATTCATTCGTATAAAAGCATCAAGATAAGGGAAATGGGAGTAATAAGTCATTGTTTCGTCGCGATATTTACGGGCGTTAATTGTTTCTTTAACGAGACTTGTATTCCAGTACACTTTCGCATAACGCATTCCATTCATGAATGTAATTTTCGTTGATTGTGAATATGGAGTAAGATACGAAACGAGTAATTAGTAATTAGACAACAGAAAACTGTGGTACATCGATCGCGTTTTTTAATAACAGTGTATTTCAAAGAAGTTATTGAATTTTGACTATATGCTTTTGGATGATTCATCATGTCTTAATCAGCAATTGAGTCCTTTATTAATCATACCGAGGAAAAATTATCAACAGATTTCCAAACTGTCCGACTGTAATTAATAAAATGTTATTATTAATGAAACGTCACGAATCGCAATGCTGTTTGTATCTTATTCACGTAATTTTTTTTCATCGCGCGAAGACCACAATTAATGAATATATCTATTACATTAATCATGATATGCGATTAATGCATGGACGTATATAATAACTAGGTAGACGGCGCATTCTGATCTCAACATCTGTGCTCCGTTAGAAAGAATTGAATTATATCAGCATCTCTCTTCGACTCCATTAGCGTCTCTCTTCAACTCAATATTTTAAAGGAAAGCGATATGATTCAAGCTATTCTTTCGAAATCGATAACGACAACTTCATAGGAAATGCATAGGAATGCGCAGTCTATTCTTATTAGGATATCTATAGATTAATGTCGAGAATGTAGTACAATTATATTCCAATGATTAATACTGATGATGTACCTATTTTTAATAGAATTTGAAGTTACATTCGATCTCTCTACATTTTTTTTAAATTAAATATTCTATAAGAATCCAGCATTTAAAGATTTTTTTATATATAAATAAAAGAAGAACAGAAAAAAATATTTTGTCTCTTTGTTTATAATATGGCATATTATAAACTGAGCTGTTTAATTAAAATAAAATTGCTAATAATTACTAATAATATTTTTATTTATGTCAATTTTAATCTTTCTTTCTCCTGTCGTTATTCATACATTAATAATTTAATTTTATTTATTTTTCTTTATATATGATGTTTCAAATTTTTTATTATTACTTAATGTGTATTATACAGAATATTTAGTGATTATTACACGCAAAACAATAATAAAAATTAGTATTGCCAATAATCTTTGTTAGGACTAAATTTTTGCGATTCTAATAAAAAAGTATTTCTGAAGTTAAGCGAATTAATTAGTATCGTATATATATATATACCATATACACTATTAGTACAGTTGTCTACATAAACGTAAAATATGAGATGATGGTTAAACATATTACATTATGTTCCGTAACTCAGTCTTCGTCAGAGAAAATAGGCATCCTTCAAAGAAACCCAACAAGTAATAGAGCTCTCAAGAATAGCGAGCGATATCGTAATTCTATTATCTTCTTAACAAAATCATGATGTGAGTGAAATTATCAATGCTACAATCTTGTAAAGCATGATAAAATGAAACTAAAAATAGTAATAAAATGCACTCAGAAAAATATAATTCTATTAGAATTAATGCTAATAATAATGATTACTCCGATTACTTTTTTCTTTTAGGTTATTTCTACAACTTCTAACAAAATTTTATCTTTAATTAAGAGTATTTTCTTGATAATATATATATATTGATAATATAATTAAAGAATATTATAAAATTTTATTGAAAAAACGACTTTGTGTTATAAGCAAATCAAATTTATTTTAATTTATTTTAATTTTGATTGCGAAATATTAAATTTATTAAGATTCAAAACATGTTTCGAATAAATATGATTCCTATGATAAATTTATGATAGATATGCGAATATACAAATTTTCGAAATATTTAAAACAAATAATTATTATTTGCATACAATATCTATTTTTCTGTGTATACGATAATATAATATATTTTCTTGGTCCTTAACTAGTGTATCAATATCTAAATTAATTAAAATGCGAAAATACGTCATGCATATTAGGTCTTCAATTGCAAATTAAAATACATAACAAATATAATTAGCAAAATATAATTAGCATCACCATTTTAATGTATCTTTTATTAACATATTTTTATGACCTATATTTTATGACTAACATATTTTTATGACCTGGATAAATGAAAAAAAGCGAATAATTAATTGGATTCTTGAAACATTAAACAAATAATAAATAAAGCAAAAAATGAGCAATTAAGAACATTTAAGAGCCGTTTTTTACTTTATTCATTATCTGAATAAATGAATTTTTTTTTAGATAAATCTATCTATTAAAAAATTATATATTTCTATCTATTAGAAAGATCGAAAAATTTATATATACAATTTGTATATATCTTCCACCAGTTTCATGTATTTAACGCAGTTCTATATTAATAAAGAATTTGATTTATTTGCCGGAATAGCACGAACATTATTTTCTGCAGCGCTGAATTGAAAGCGTACCAATATCGATTGTAAGAGTAAAAGATCGCCTCCGTGACCGTTCTGCGACACTAGGGATCCTAAATCGTTATCGAACAGCGCGGACCATAAACCATAGTGGTGCACTGCGCATTTAGAACGGTCGGATTGAAAATCCGCAGATAACGTGCCGTATTACAGATAGATCGGTTCGAAGTCACATCCGTGTCGAACGATGAGAGCGCGCGACGTACCGAGCCGCTCGTGATCGCGTTGCCTCGTAACTCATTGGTATCAGTTTTTGGGCGTGTTTCACCTTATCAGTCCGGAATAGTTTTTTTTTTATCCCAGACATCTGTTTTCCAATAAAGACCGGCACGGCCTCTCGCCTTTCGTCTCGCTCGCGTGAAATCTACGCTGAATGTGACCTGCATTCATACGATAGCTCGTTCGTTTGAAATAATCTCTGAAAAAATGTGAATATTATTATTTATAATTCTCAAATACGGAACGGAGAAAGGATTATCTTTTCATTTCGTAAGCACTTTCGCGCAGCGAGAAAACAAGAATTTTAAAGTCTGTACAAAGTAAAATGACTTTTATATAATAAAAGAATTCATTCATTTTTATTTTTTTTCAAGATTTCTCAAAGATTTAACAATATATTAATTTTTTCATATCGAATAAAAATAAAGAATAAGCATAGTTTTATACACATACGAAAACTTACATGTAATACGAAAAGAAAAGCAAATTTGATAAATTTTTCCACGGTATTTCTGTTTAGTCACGAATAACAATGCCGATAAAGCGTATTTCTCATGATAATACAATTATTCGGAATGATGTAATCGCGACACGTGCAGCTGATTGAAGCATAATTAACTTAATTAAGCGAGATAAATATTATGAGACTGCCGATTTCGATTATTGAAGACGTTCTGCTGCTTCGCTTAATTATTTTAGACATAGGAAAGTATTAGTCCAGAGTGATGATTAACAATATATATGCTTTGAGATTCATTTAATGTGTTACGCGAGATGAACAAGGCAGATGTCTCATGGTATTGGAACGTCAATTCAATCTTCTATATGATAAGGAAAAATATATGTTGCGACGTATCAATCTATTGTGAAAATTGCATATAGGCGATGACATCTCATAATTGTGTGGACTTCTCTTAAATTTCTGGGAAAATATTCTTGTAAAGACATGCAATTGATCCGTATAAACATTTAGGTTTAAACGAACTTATGGTCGTAACACTTACATATATTTATATCATATAAACACATTTATATTTATATTATATACAAGTCATAATGAAATAAATATATTTTGTTAAATAGAAACAAGGCATAACTTAAGAATAATAAAATGAATGAGAATAAGAATTACAAATTTTGATGTAGACAAAATGGGGCACTAAAATTTTTTATCTATATCTCTTAAAAAAATTTCTCAGAAAAAGAATTATATTGCTTTTCAAATATGCTGTATGAAGAGCATTAGAGAATTGTAAATAAATATTACTTAGTACTCTTTGTGCATGTTTTAACATTTCTTTGTTTAAGTTTATTTTTTAACGGAATATCGCGTTTTTCCAACACTAGCCATATCATGTTGAGATCATTAGTTTGTGCTAATCGCTAATTAATGCTAATTAATAGTCGATTTGTATGGTTTAATTGCGAAGAATTATAATTAATATTCTGAATAATGATAAGGAATTAATTAATTATTTAATAAAAACAGATTGATAAAATACAAAAAAAAATTGTATATAAACTTCAGCAAAATTTAATGAAAACTTTTTATTCAAATCTTTTATATTTAAAAATAATTTTATAATTAAATTTCTATAAAATTTTTTACTTTAAATATCGAAGTGTGTCATATATCGAAATAACCTATAAAACTCAACTTTGTTAATATATATGTTGTACACAGAATATACATGTTGTATCTATTTAAATATTAATTATTTGTTTCAAATGTTTTAAAAATTTATATTTTCGCAAATCTGTCATAAGTTATACTTATTTAATATACTTATAATTTATATATTTATTTAAAATCAAATTTTTATTAGATTTGTTCACAATATGTTTTGAATCCTATTAAATTTAATCTTTTAATCAAGATTATTAAATTAAAACAGATTTGATTGCTTATTACATAAAGTTAATTTCTCGATAAAATTTTATTGTTTATATATTCCATAAAATTAATATATTCTAGTTTTAATAATATTTTTCTTAATTTAATATATTCTTAAAAAAAATTTAAAAATTCTTATTTTGAATATCTAAAATAAAATGAGCTTTCTCTCTCTCTTTCTTTCCCTCTCTCCATCCCTCCCTCCCCCC
>Ga0157364_1005818_pt1 | contig 12608 bp, 11 predicted proteins | sample AttsexASBM2_FD_111476 | JGI IMG/M metagenome (GOLD analysis project Ga0157364, IMG submission 111476) | Fungus gardens microbial communities from leaf cutter ant in Ribeirão Preto, State of São Paulo, Brazil - Atta sexdens ASBM2 | ecosystem: Host-associated > Fungi > Mycelium > Unclassified ... | reverse complement strand
GCCATCACATGATCAAAACTCGTACCTGATGGGAGCTGTCAGCTGTCATAGCAGCTGTCAGGCTAATTTTAGAAGGTAACTAATTATGTCACTACATTGATATGCTTGTATCTCTACCAATACATATTGCTTTGAGATGTATCATATATCGTTGGAAACGTATTGATGCGCACTTTCCAACGCAAGTTTAATCGTGCGAATCCGTTCAGCCGTTCCTGAGATATTAGCGGACGAAGCTTTTACAGCTATTGATGTCCTGATATCTCAGTCGTTTGTTGTTACTTTTGTACATCTTGCATATGTGCGGATAGCCCTTATTTGGGGCTTTCCAGCGCAACTTAGTTTGTGAAAATCGGTCTACTGGTTGTGGAGATACAAGCTGAATAAAGTTTGTGACATGGACATTGTGTCTAGTGGTTGCCACAACATCCTGGTTGTTATAGGACCAAGTTTTTGTCTAAGAACATAGAAGTTGGAGCAGAATGACCTTTGGCTCTAGCTTATGTACTGCATTTCTACAAGTCATATAGATTATATATTTTGGCTTAGAAACTGGGAACTTAGAAGGTGGCAAGGTATGTCATTGCTAACACTGGAGAAGGGGTGTTAGTTTTAATTGATTTTCAGAATGATTACCATAGTATAGGCTACCAGATATATGTACTAGTTTAGTGTATCTAGGGTAGCTATCTAGAATGAAAACTATTGAGTAAGTTACTCTGATCTCTAATAACTCTCAGACATCAAGGGAGAGCTGTCCATGGAGTTGTCTTGTATTAGCAAAGATGTCTGAGGTAGGAGGAATGGTTTTAATCTGTACCAGAAGAGGTTTGGAGCACAGAAGAGGACTTGTGTTTTATCTGTGGGTAGGAATGGATGAGGTTGGAACATGGAATATAACAGTATACTAAAGTTCTCAGAAATCAAGTCCAGAGCTTCATGAATATTATAAGAAGCCATGTAATAAGTAATAGAGTGATTTGATATAAAATTAATCTATACTGGAAGTTATCATATGTTGAGTCCATCCATTCTAAAGATACATTCCCACAGTAATACTATCATTTGTCAGGTGTAGTTCACACTGAGGTGGAAGTTTGCAAGATGGACTTGGAGTTGTGTAGACTTGTAGAACAACCTTGGCTTCAGCTTATGTGCTGCACCATCTGTCTGCTATATGGTCGCAACTTCAGATGATAGGAAGAAGTCTGAGATGGAAGTGAGTGCTGATTTGGTGTGTTGCCATTGAACACCAGAGATTGAGTTCAATAAGAATTATCTTCATTGATTATCAGACTGGTGAATTACAGTGTAACTACTAGTCTTATATACAAACAGATATTATAGGAGATGCTCAGGGTTTCAGTGTTGAGACACTGACAAGAGTAACTCCATCATAGAAGACTGAGTCAAATAGGAGTATCTCTGCTATGGAAGATGGAATACTCAGATGGTTGCAGTACTGCCATAAGGCATGTTGTGAGAAAGGTGGCCACTGTGGAAGACAGGCTTGTATAATTGGAAGATTATATCACCATGGAGATGTAATTTCTGGACAGGCAGACTTGCATATGACAGTATTCTCCCCTTAGAACTGAGCCTTCGAAGTCCTATTGAGTTTATCTGAAAATCCCATGATGATACCTAGGTCAATAATACATAAATGGAAAAGAAAGTTTTTTGCTCTTGTTTCTGTATCATCATGTCTTTCCCTGCCCCCTCCAACATTTCACAAAATGACGCCAAAATTCTTGAAATACAGTGGCAAGAAATGCAGTAGAGACACGAGGAGGAGCAGTAGCTTCTGCTTCAACTAGAGGAAGCAGCAAAGTTATGTCGGACTGAGCATGCAGCTTAGAAAGCAAGGGAGGAAGCAGAGAAAAAGGCTAGAGAGGAAGCCAAGAGGCAGAGGGTTGCAGAGGAGAAGGATGTTGGAGTACCTTTAACAACTCTGAGACAAGATGCTAGATGAAGAGGCTGCTCTTTTGGAGGGGGCTGAAGGATCCCAGGTCATAGGATCCAAGCATAAGGAGATTGCTGCCAAAGACGAGGGGGGGTAACAGCCTTCTAAGAAGGCTAAAGGGAGGCAACAAGGGAAGTACTGTGGGGACGCTGCAGTCAAGTACCTCACACCAACACCAACACCCAAGCCATAATCTTGACTTATGGTGGGATTCTAAGTGCTATTGAAAAGGCATTCTGGAAACTCATGGAGGAGTACTGAGGAGTTGGGAGGTTCCTCTGGGACTTTGTGGAGGGCCAGAAGAGGAACACAGCCCAGTTGGAGAGGAGGTGGAGCTTGGAAGGAGAGAATGGGAAAGAGGAGAGTGGAGATGATGAGGAGGGGTCCAAGGATATTCCTGGGGAAAGTCAGAAGGAGAGGACTCTGTCATCTACCTTCTGTTAGATTAGTAGTTTTGTTTTTATTTTATTTTAATTGTTATTTTATTTTTTGTGATCTAAATGTGTGAGTAAGAAAATCAAGAAAATGAAATGAAAAGAAGTTTTGAAAAGAAATCCTAAAAAGTGCATGGAAGCTAAGGGTTAGTGAAAATAAGCAGACAGAGTATACTAAGGAATCAATGAAAGAAATCACCATTGGAAAATGTGCAGAGACAGGGGACAAGTGCAATAGTGTGATCAGGACAAAGAGAGAGGACCGGACTTAGCAGAATATGCAATGTGGAAATCAGATACCAAGTCAGTGACATAAGTGAGTTTGGATATGGGAATCCATTCGGATTTGTCTCCAGTGTCTTTGTACACTAGCCAGATCACCTTGTACAGGAGTTTGCATGTCCATCAGTGATCAATTTTAGAGTCCACTATCTGAGAAATCTTATATTCAGGTTCCCCATCAATTATAATTGGAGCAGGGACTGGTTATATTCTCTTAGAGAAAGTGTTAGATATGGCGGGTTCAAGCATGGACACATAGAAAACTAGGTAAACAGAGTGCATGGACTTTGGAAGACAGAGAGTAAACAATAGTGTACCAGGCTGGGCAATGATTTTGTAGGATCCGAGGTATTTTTTGGAGAGTTTCTTTGAAGGCTAAGTAGTTCAGAAGAACTGAGTCTTAACAAAGACTTTGTCATCTACTTTGAAATCAGGAGTAGAGGAACGTTGTATATCAGCAGATTTCTGATAACGCTGTTGTGCCATGGAGATTTCAGCTTTGAGAATACTCTGTAATTCATCAAGATCTACAGCAAAGTTGCAAGCTCAGGAGAAAGCAATATCACATTCGGGGTGAACAATGATATTCAGATGATATCTCTTATTAGCAAAAAATGGGGAAATACTGGTAGTAGCACTCGGAGCATTATTGTAGGCAAACTCTGCAAGAGGTAGGAGTTCAGACCAGTTGTCTTGCTAGTAGTTACAATATACACAGAGGTATTGCTTGAGGGTCTGATTTGTGTGTTTGGTTTGTCCATCACCTTCAGGGTAGTAGCCTGAGATGAAGTAAAGCTACATGTTGAGAGCAGTGCTTAAAGATCAGAAGAAGTTTGACACAAACTCCAAACCTCTGTCAGAGGTGACATGGAAAGGAATACCGTGTTTGGAAAACACATGAAGAACAAACAAACATGCTAAGTCTGCAGATATGATGGTGTCATGGACAGAGATAAAGATTGCCTACTTGGTAAGCTGGTCGACTATGACCAAAATAGTGTCAAATCTGGAGGATGATAGAAGTTTCTCAATGAAGTCTATAGAAATAGAATTCCATGGTTGTTCAGGAATAGGAAGTTGTTTGAGAGATCTGTAGGGCTTGTGATGTTATAGCTTGTATCGCATACAAGTGACATAAGACTTGTAGAATTGTTGTACATCAGCACGGAGGCTGGGCCAGGAGTATCTGTGGCAGATTAATTCCAGTGTTTTGTTTTGACCAAAATGTCTAGCAAGGATGTGATCATGATTGTACTGGAGAACACATGTGCAGAGGTTACTAGCAAATAGTACATAAATTCTATTGTCAAGGAGGAGTAGACCGTTTGGATCCATAGACTACTGGCCATCTGTGGAGGTGTGTTTTGTAGTAATTGGGTCACTAGAAAGAGCCGAAAGGATGTCTTGATGTAGGGTGTCCAGATCCACGACTATAGCTGTGTGGAGAGAAGAGAAAAGGAAGACAATAGCTTGTACAGAGGCTACAAGTTGTTCTTGAGTGAAGATGAGCTTGAAGTTGTGAGGGTTGACTGTGGTATAGCCAGTATTCCCTCCTTTAGGATAGATGTCCCATCATCTAGTGAGAGCATCCGGTTTGGTGTCAAGATGACCAGGGTGAAACCTAATGATAAGGTTGAACTGGAAGAGGTACTCAGACTACTGCGCTTGCCTCTGGGTTAACACCTTGGTAGTAGAAAAATACTCAAGGTTTTTATGATCCATAACAATATCAATGGGATAGGCCAGACCTTCCAAATAGTGTCACCAAATCTTGAAAACTTCAAAGATAGTAAGCAATTCCTTGTCATGTGTGTTGTAGTTCAACTCTGCTACGGTAAAAGTGTGGGAGTGAAAAGCAACCAGATGAACTTCATTATCTTCATTAACAATAGAGAGGATTGCAGCGAGAGCATAGTCCGAAGCATCAGTTTCCATGATGAGTTGAGTATCAAGGATTCAATAAGTGAGGATAGGGGTGGAGATGAATGCCTTCTTGAGAGAGTTGAAAGCATCACAACAGGAGGAGTCAAACTTCCAGGAAATGTTCTTCCAGGTGAGGTATGTCAATGGAATGACAATGTCTGAGTAACAATGTCCGAGTAGTTGAAGATGAACCAACAGTAAAAGTTTGTGAAATCTAAGAAAGATTGAATGTTCTTGACTTTCTTAGGCTCTAGCCAGTCTTGAATAATCTTTACTTTGTCATTGGACATGGTAAGGCCAGAAGGGGAAGGGATGTATCCCAGATACTCTACTGACTTGGAGTGGAATTTGCATTTCTCTGCTTTGGCATAAAGACCAGCCTTATAGAGATGCTTGAGCACTTTTTTTATATGCAAGTAATGTTCAGACATGTTATTTGAGTAGATGAGTATATCATCCAGATAGATCACAACACAGACATCCAAGAGATTGGAGAAAATGTCATTCATGAATCGCTGAAAGGCCACAGGAGTATTGGTGAGACTGAAGAGCATTACAGACCATTTAAATGATCCATAGCATGTCCTAAAGGCAGTCTTCCATTCATCACCATTGGTAATGCAAACCAAATGGTAAGCATGGCAAAGATCTATCTTTGAATAAACCCGAGCTTTGTGAGGTGAGTCCAGTAAATCAGAGATGAGTAGGAGTAGATAACGATCCTTCTTAGAGATGCAGTTAAGACTGTGAAAGTCGACACAAAGGTGCAGTGAACCATCTTTCTTCTTAATGAATAAGACTGGTACACCATGTGGAGATGAGGTTGGTTGAATGAAATCTGTGTTGAGGTTTTCCTCAATGAATTCCTTAAGAGTCTCTTGTTCAGATACCAAAAGAGAGTATATAGGGCCAACCAGAGGTTGAGCACCTTCTTCCAAATTGATTTTGAGGTCATAAGGATGATGAGGAGCAAGGACTTTAGCTTTAGTTTTGCCGAAAACATTGGCAAATTCATGATACTCAGAAGGGACATTGGAAAGGTCAAAAGCTTCTGCAAGTTTTGCAGAGTTAGCCTGAATTTCCGAAGAGCAAAGACAGAGTTTGAAATTGTGGGAACCCAGGACTTTTGATGCGCACAAGAATGCTGCAGTACCAATGATAGTAATGTTAGGTCACCTAGAGTTAGACACGGAGGTCTCAGATGCAGATATGAAAACTGCAGAATCTGATGATTGCAGAGGGATGTCCAGGAAGGACAGAGATGCCAATGGTGTGTTGGCTGCGACGCGAGAAGGAGCGAGATTTTCCTGCAAAGATGGATGGAAGTTTATTGACCTATTTACCTAGTCAATCAGTGGATTGTGTCAGGCAAGCCAGTTGTATCCAAGGACCAAAGAGCAGGAAGAATCAAACAGAGTGACATAGAAGTCCAGATTTATATAATCACTAGTGGAAAAGATTATGGGCAAATTGGCAATTTCAGAGATGATGCTGTTTGATGAACTATCAAACAAGCAGAGAGCAACTAGAGAAGTTGTGGATGTCTTCAAGTGGTGAGTATCCACAAATTTAGAGTCTATAAAGCAATGAGTAAACCCGGAGTCGACAAGAGCTTGGAATGGGATTTTATTAAGGTGATCCTGACCAAGGATCAAGAGAGAGGTAAGGGAAACAAAGAGTGAATGAGGATCAGAAAGAGTGGATGTGTTGAGTTGAATAGGACTTATTGCTGCACAGAGAAGTTTAATACGGCCCTCAGTCTGTGCAGAGTCCTGGGGGTCGCTCTCTATTTTTCTGAGGGTTTCTCAGAAGCAGCTGCTGGAGGATCAGTAGTTGCTGAAGCACCACAGCCCTTGGAAGTAACCGTGGTCTGCTTCTTGAAACAGGAGTCCAGCTTGTAGTCTCCTGCACCACAATAGAGACACAGATTGTTTTCAAGATGCTTCTTGTGCTTGTCACTGGTCAACTTGCCATTGCTAGCCAGCTTAAAATAGAGGTTCACCCATGGAGTATTGGGTTGTTTCTTGGAAGCAGGGGATGGAGATGACTTGGAGAAAGGATTCTTGATGGATGAGGCCACTGGAGATGGATTTGCCTTGTTCTGGGAAGCTATAGCAGGGCCGGAGGTGGAAGCTTTTCCTTACTTCCAAGAATGAGACTTAAGAGCCTTTTTCTCTGCCTACCTTGCACAGTGGCATTCATGGTCACATTCTCAGTAGCAGTAATCAATAGTCATTACTAAAGCATACATATCCTGGAACGAGGTAGATTTTCCTTGTTCCCAGGTAAAGATAGGGTTCTAGATCCAATTAAGGAGTCCCTGGTAATAGCGATGGCAGAGAGCATACTATTCCCCTAACCTAGTTAGGAGACATAGCACATGAAGTTCACATTGTAAGTGAAAATCATGTTGCCAGGCTTCATGCAGAGATTGTCCAGCATATTGGCTGCTTCACCAACAGGGTCCAAGAGACCAAAATGTCGACATAGCTTGTCCACAAATTGGTTCCAGTCAGAGAGCCAGTCTTGAATAATACTCTGATCTTTCTGGTTGAGGCCCACCTCAAACCAGTCCTGGGATACTCCAGTAAGGTAGGACATTGTGAAGTTGATTTTTGCAATGTCCATGTCAAATTGTGCCGGGTTAGCATAGAAATATAGGCAACATTGGGACAGAAAATTATTAAGCTTGTTAGGCTCAGTGTCACTGAAGGTGTCGGGGATGCAGGCTTTAATTTCCCTTGCATTAGTATTAGGACCGGGAGTCTGATTAGAATTAAGAGTGTTAGTGAGTCAGCCAAGTATGTCAGCCAATTGTTCATTAGTATTATTGCTCTGATGGAGTTTTGACCATGAGCAAGTAGAAGATGTAGGTCTATTAGCTGTAATAGTATTAGTAGTAGGATTAGCGGGAGTATCTTCCCAGTTAGGATCATTGTCCACAGGGATGATACTTGGGCTATGAATAGGCAAAACTGTTTAGCCAGGTTGAATTGTACTAGAGGAAGACCTTAGAGATGAACAGCCTCTTTGGTGAATTTGTCTTGAACATTGTGGAGCATTTGACAGATAAGCCAGATGGTTGCTGAAATGTAAGATAGTATTGAAAGGTGTCCCAAGCAGTGGAACTGGAGTTGAAGTTGAAGAATTATGGCAAGAGGAAGCCATTTTGGACTTGAAGTGCAGATTGTAAAGTTGAATTGCAGACGGAACTGCAACAGAGGATTTAGCAGATGGAACTGCTCAGAAGCGACAGCAGACTTGGGAGTCTGATAATACTGTCAGGTGTAGTTCACACTGGGATGGAAGTCTGCAAGATAGACTCAGAGATATGTAGACTTGTAGAACGACCTTGGCTTCAGCTTATATGCTGTGCTATTTGTCTGCTGCATGGTCGCAACTTCAGATGATAGGGAGAAGTCTGAGATGGAAGTGAGTGCTGATTTGGTGTGTTGCCATTGAACACCAGAGATTGAGTTCAATAAGAATTATCTTTGTTGATTATCAAACTAGCGAATTACAGTGTAACTACTAGTCTTATATATAAACATATATTATAGGAGATGCTTGGGGTTTCAGTAGTAAAGCCTCTATTACCCCAAGTGGAGGTTTTAGTGTTGAGACACTGACAGGAGTAACACTGTCATGAAAGACCAAGTCAAATAGTAATATCTCTGCCATAGAAGACAGAATACCTGGATGGTTATAGCACTGCTATAAGATGTATTACAAGAAAGGTGGCCACCGTGGAAGGCAGGCTTGTATAATTTGGAGATGATATCACCACAGGGATGTAATTTCTGGACATGTGGACTTGTATATAACATATTGTTATAGTTGAGTAGAAGATAAAGAAGACAAAGTGTAATACCATCACTGGTCACATGATATGATCACAGAAGTCATATGCTCACATGATGTGAGAGAATAATGTAGAAGGTTCTGGATAGATGATGTCATAACAATGTGTAGTACACATGTTGGCCTTAAGGCAAACATGTTATAACTTAAAACCCTTAGAGTTAGATTAAGAGATAACCTTGTATTGGGTAATACAAGAGAACTCAATAGAGAGCTCTTTACAAAGTAGTCTACCTTATATACCTATCCACATGGTCCATGCTAGCTGCTGTGCATCCTACTCTAAAGTACCATGTGTAAAACATGAGGTCACCATGTAGTGTACATGTTGTATGACATCACTTCTTCTAGAACCTTCTACCTCCTTCTATGTATCATGTGACTTGTCACTGTCACTGTTACCATGTCATGTGACTGAGTGATGTTGTCACTAACCCTAATCTTAAATAGAAAAATGAAAATAAATCAAAAGAAATGAAAATAAGAATAAGAAAATAAGGAAAAGCTAAGTTCACTTTCTGCAATCTTGACATTACAAATGGTCTTTAGGGTAGGCTAGAGAAGTAGTAGCATGGGCCACAGTAGTTTAGTATATAAGATAGATACTTCTATATGGAGTTCTCTATCAAGTTCTCTTGTGTTACTCAATACAAGAGTGTGTCTTTTGCTCAACACAGAGTCTAAGTCATAACAATATAAGGTAGACAACTTTGTACTTGGAGTTCTCTTGTATTAATCCTAATATAAGGTTATCTTCTTAACTTAATACTTTGAGTCTTGAATTATAACAGTTTGTTTTTTATATTTCTTCCATTAGAGTAAGCCCTGCCAGCACCCACTGTATCTTCTATCTTCTGGGCCAAACCTGGGGTAGAAATAACTGTAGTCTAAGCCCTCCTTGATTATTCCCCATTCCTCCTTAATTTATACTTAATTTCTGCTTTCCTTTCTTTTTCTTAATCTTTCTTCTTCTCTTTGACTCTTTCTCCAATGTTTATCTAGATGAGTGGCATATTTGCACCACTTCTCAATACTAGTTGGAGGTCTTTTTACCTCCATCAACTTCCTCCTTATCATTACATTCATCTTTCTTTTAAACTCCTCTACTAATACTCTTTCTTTATATTCACTTTTCCTAGCTACCTTTCTGAATTCTTGAACAAACTCTTCTATCATTCTCCCTTCTTGTTCTATCTTTTTGAGGTCAGCCACTTTAACTAGCTCTTCATCTTCTCCACCAAACTCCCTTTTTAACTCTAACAAAAATTTCTCTGCTAATCCAAATTCTACTTCCTCTAATTCTAAATCTTCTAACAAATTTTCCTTCCAAACACCAGCTGATTCTCTCTATACATATGATAGTATCCATTAAATTTGTTTCTCCACCATTGCTCCTCTCATCTTCATTCTTAAATATAATCTGTATGGTGTAATAAATCCTTCAATTTACTAGCCTCTCTGTTGAACATTAGTAGCTTGGCTACTTTTATATGAGATCCAGTGTTAGATCCTTCTGTTGCTACTCCTCCTACTCTCTCTGCCAGTAATGCCTGGATTTGTGCCTGCATTACTGTCAACTGCTCCTACTGTTGTTTGATAATTTGTTATAAGTTATGTTGACTCATGCTGTTGTTGTTAAAGGGAGGAGAATCAATTGGTGATAGTAATAGTGGTGGAAATGTTGGTAGTGAAGACATATGAAGTGGTAATGGGGAGAAGCTAATACTGGCCTCACTCTCAGACTTGTATTCTGAACTTGAAGCAATCTCTGTAAGTAGGCACTCTTCTTGTTCTATCTCATACTATTTATTGACTACTTAAGCTACTAACTACTGTTTTAAGAAAAAAGTAAATGATTTTAGTCTAAGAAGACTATTCTATTCTAAACAGTGTTTTAAGAACATTTATTGCTTTTCTGTATGTACTAATCATAAGAGAACCAACAGTACAGAGCTAATAATGGAGATAGTCAAGCTTTTCCTGCCTAACTAGTGCATTTCTTATATCTAAAGTCCAGCAATTCTTCTTAACTAAAGACAGTGTTGTTTTTGGTTGAAGATGGTAAGAGAATAAGAAATAGAGAGAGCTCTGTGTTAAGTAGTCTCAGAAAAAGATATCAAGTTCTAATATTATAACCTAAGTCCTTAAGTAAAGACAAAAGACAACTTTTGTATTGAGTAACATAATGAACTCAATAAAGTTCCAAGTACAAGATAGTCCACCTTATATACTACAGACCATGGTCTGTGCACACACTACTACTAACCTACTCTAAAGTATATATACTTTCCATAAAGCCAATATATTGTTGCTATACAATATAATATCATTTATTTCAGAACTTTTTACATTCTTCTTTGTGTCATGTGATTGTGTGATCTGTGACTGTGACAGGTGTTAAACTTCTATCATATATAACATCACCTTACATCTTTTATTTCTATTCAAAATAAAGAAAAGTAAAAATAAAAACTAAGATAAAGTAAATAGAAAAATGGAATAAAATAAAATAAAAGGAAAATAGAATCAAAACCAAGTCTGTCAGAGTTGCGAACCTTGAATGCTGGCTTTTTTATTTAATATTTCTTTTTTACTTTTCTTTTCATTTATAATTCTATTTTTGAACTTAGGATTAGGGTTAGAGTGACAAGATCATGTTGTCACACATCAGTCACATCAGATGACATAGTCACAAGTCATGAAACATAGAGAAGGACGAAGAAGGTTCTGGAAGGATGATATTATATAACATGTATTACATATGTTGACCTTGAGGAGAACACATGATCTTTAGGATAGGCTAGGGAAGTAGTAGTATGGACCATCAAAGTTTAGTATATAAGGTAAACATTTCTGTACAGAGTTTTCTATTGAGTTCTCTTGTATTAACCCAATATAATGTTCTATTCATTGACCCACTCTAAGGTCTTTGAGTTGTAACAAAGTCTACTATTCACAACTCTGACATCTACCATACTCTAACTACAAGACAAATATACTATAGCCATGTTTTTTGCCATCATTATACCAGAACCTTCTATTACTTTCTAAACTTATAATATTATCTTATATAACATAGTCATGTGCTATTATCATATGATTCTCCATTGCTAAGTAAAAAAAAATTCAAAAGAACTAAAACTAAAAGAATATAAAAATAAAAGAATATAAAATCCATAGAAAGTATTAAAAGAAAATAAAGTCCAGAAGCATATTATAACAAGTAAAACAAATTCACTTTCTCTTAGTATAACATATAGTAAGTCTTATCCAATTTCTAAAAATTTTAGAAATATCACTAAACTACTGGTTGATATTCAAAAGAAGTGGCTTGAACTCTACCTTAAAAAGCTAAAATCACTCATTGTATTCTTAGGCAGAAGAAAATCCTCAGAAGCTGCATACCATGTATAATGATGCTGTTAAGGAATTCAATGTCATTTGAAGAAGTGCAATATTCAACCAACTGTATAAGGGCTGTAAGTTGGCTGTAGAGGTCAAGAAAAGATCTAAGGAGGTTAAAGAGTAAGATGATATATAACTTTGTCTTCAAAACTTATCTATATTCTCAGCATATAAGCATCAAATATGAGGAGAAGACACTTTGCAGATCTGGAAACTGTTCTCTTGTGGTTATTGTTATAGTATGTTTAAACTCTAATATTTTTATTTTATTTTTATTTATTTTTCTTGATTTGATTTTTCTTTTTATTTTCATTTTTTTTTGGATAATGAAGAGCTATATGACCACAGTCACATGATGCACCACATAATGTGATGTCATAGGTCTAAAACATTATAGAAGAAACTAGAACAATAATATCAAAGACATAGTTGTAGCATAGTTGTGTTAGGATCACAAGAAGTGAACTTAGTTTCTTTTCATCTCTTTTTCTCTTTTCTTTCCTATTTACTTTCCTATTCTCCTTTTGTTCTATTTTTAGCATGTAGGACTAGGATCAGAGGCAACATGAGTCAGGTGACATGAGGAAGATTCTAGAAAAATGACGTCATACCACATGGGAATCTCATGGCTAACACATAGTTGCTTAGGGTAGGTTAGAAATAACTAGCATAGCCCCTGAGGATTCAGTATATAAAGGTAGACTATCCTGTACAGAGTCCTCCATTGAGTTCTCTTGTGT
>Ga0157364_1005817_pt1 | contig 12610 bp, 13 predicted proteins | sample AttsexASBM2_FD_111476 | JGI IMG/M metagenome (GOLD analysis project Ga0157364, IMG submission 111476) | Fungus gardens microbial communities from leaf cutter ant in Ribeirão Preto, State of São Paulo, Brazil - Atta sexdens ASBM2 | ecosystem: Host-associated > Fungi > Mycelium > Unclassified ... | reverse complement strand
ATTCATAGAGATACAAGCATATCAATATAGTGACATAATTAGTTACCTTTTAAAATTAGCCTGACAGCTGCTATGACAGATGACAGCTCCCATCAGATATAAGTTTTGATCATGTGATGGCAACAGCTTGCACACAGACCATCACTCTTTTATATATATACTTCTATATCTGAGGATTAGACCTCAGACTTAACAATATCAATTTTCATCAATCTTTATCCTTTATTATCTGTATTGATCTTAATCATCATTGTCATCATTATTGAACCTCTAAATCACTTCTAAACCTCTAAAAGTGCACCCAAGGTTCAGATATCACAAATAAGTGAGTAATTCATTTTGTAATAGTATATAAGGTAGACGATTCTGTACAGAGTTCTCTATCAAGTTCTCTTGTGTTAACCCTAATACAAGGTTCTTTCTATTAACCTGCTCTAAGGTCTTTGAGTTGCAACAATATGACAATAATGTCTTTTTTTTAAAAATCTTCTATATCTTTCTCTATGGTATGTGACATATGACTGTGACAAATGTCACATTTATATCATGGTTTGTGACACTTGTGACTATTATATCACACCCTCTTAGCCAATTCCATATAAGAAAAATAAAAAGATAAATTAAATAAATTAAAATAAAACCAAGTATTATTTACAACTCTAACAAAGTAGACTATATAATACAAGGTTCTTAAGTAAGAGTTAAGTTCCTACTGTTAGAACAATTACAAGTTGAGACAACTTATAACTGTTAGAGAAACTAGTCAAAAGTCCATGATATTAGTATAGAGTTTGTAAAGTTCTAGGGAAATTCTAAGAGAACAGACACTCTTGAATAAAATACCATTAGAAGTTGGCAAACCCCAAGAAGGCTTGAATTTCTGTATGATTCTGTGGAGCAGACTAGTTTCAAACCTTTATAAGGTTTATCTCAACTAAATCTTTCAAAATAACCAGACCTAGATACTTAATGTGCTGCTTGTCAAACTTGCATTTTTCAGGATGTAAAAATAGTTTGTGCTTAGCTAAAACTTCCATAACTCTGCAGACTGCTTAGTGATCTTCTTCCAATGTCTGGATGAAGATCAAGATGTTGTCTAGATACACTATCATGATATCTTCTACAATAATATTCTGAAAGATGTTATTCATCATGGTCTAAAACATAGTGGGGTTATTAGTCATACCAAAGAACATTACCAGAGGTTCAAAAAGCCTATGATATGTATAGAAGGCTGTCTTTCACTTGTTGCTAGGCTTGATATAGACATTGTTGAATTTCTAACAGATATTAAGCTTAGTAACCAACTTAGAGATCAGGAAAAGCAAATACTTGTTCTTAATAGTAATTGCATTGAGAATCCTGTAGTTATATACTAACCTAAGAGAGCTATCTTTTTTCTTGATAAAGAATATCAGTATAGCCATAGGAGACTTGGAAGATTGTATCTGTCCTATGTGAATATTTTTAGCAATGAAGATATCCAACTCTATCTGCTTTGTAGAGGACAAAAGGTATACCTTAAATACTTTGGACTTAGCTCTGAAAACCAATTTGATAGTATGATTTTACTTGTAGTAGTCTGGGAGGATATTAAAGTCTTCTTTAGTGAACACTGATTCAAAATGCTAAATATACAGGGAGACCAAGAGGGTATTCCTTTAACCTGGTTATAACAAAAGGCTTCTAAAAGATACTGGGAGGAAGTGGCCACTACTTAGAAATCAAGAGCTAAAAGCTCAGAACATCACTGGGTCAGGTAAAAACAATCACCTAGCTCTTCTTAGTACTTGGCAGAGGTCTGTAGAGTTTGAGATAGGACTTTCAAGTCATCTACTAAAGCAGAGAACAGACTAGTCCTACATATATTGAGAACATGCTCCCAACATTTCTTAGTCTTTTTTAGAGCAACTAGGTGGAAGAGCAAGCACTTCAAACCTCTAGGAAATCTTAAGTTTATTGTCCAAAAAATACTAAACTATACACTCATCTCCAGAAAATTCTAAGAGAACAGAATGAGAATTCCTGAAGGTGACAACTACTCTATATAATAATGTGTCTATTCTAATGTGTCAGAATTTTGTTTACATAAGCAGAGAATGATAGTATTTAAGTAATCAGAAACAGTTTAGAATAGAGAGACCAAATTGAAAGAGAGCTAGAATACTTAGCAAGTACTTCCAGAGCATGGAAAAGTAGATGAGCAGATGATACTAGCAAACTTCAGAAAACTATAGAGTATTGTAGAAAAGCAAGAGAATACTGGAAAGAAAAGTTAGATGACATATCCAAATGGTCAGAGATATTTGTATGCAGCTCAAAGGGGTCTAGAACATGAGAAAGTGGATAAGCAAATAAGTGTAGATGAGGAAACAGATTATAGAACAAAGATTAGCTAGAAAACACAGAAGAGAAAAGTCTTGGAAGAGTCAGTCCCCTTACAGTCTTACAGATGTCTTGACAACTGGTACAGTATATAGGACAATATGTTATGATCACTTCTCTTTTCTGCCAGTTTACCTTGGAATTGTGATTTTTAAATCATGTGAAACCAAAGATGAGATCTTGCTTACCTAGGCTAGACATAGTAAGCAAGGCCTGCTCAAAGTATAACTAGTAGTGCAAGATTACATCTACCACCACAGATATCTGACCATCTTCATTTAGAGTGCCATCAACATTGTAGACCAGTATAGGCTTTGAGAGCTTACAGATGTTTTTTTGACAAAGTTCCTATTAATGAAGATTCTCATAGCTCTGGTGATAGAGATCAACCAGAAAAGAGGTCATGCTAGGATGTAACAAGAACTATACAACACTAGCTCTTAACTGCACACTAAAGAATTCAAAGGGGACAATATCAGCTTCAGGAATTGATAAAAGATACAAAAACAATAATATAGAATAAGTGCTCTCATGAATACAAAAGGATGAAGTTAGAAAGAATATTAAAAGGAATATACAAGTAACATCCACTTATGAATGCTTTTCCTTGCTAACACACTCCTAAATAGTGAATCCTATACTATGTAACAAGTTCCTTTGGAAAATCTAGTGAATAGATTGCAAAGCTTCTTAAGAGCTTCCAACAATACTATTCATTCCAGGTGATGTACCCTGAAGGTATCTCTCAAGTTAAACCTTACAACTAAAGATACCAACTAATACTCACTTTGCTAGCCTTTTCCAGGCTACTAGAACTCTCCAAAACTTGCTTGAAAGTAATAGTAGATACTAATGATGCTCACTTGATAAAATAAAAGTTAAACTACTCTTGAGTAGGGGAATTTGGATATAGGTCCTCTGTCTTACTCCCCTCCACTCATAGCTTATGTATTAGTATAACAGTATAGAGAATAAAACTAAATAATAAAGACCAAAACTGTAAGAAAGCTTTCTAAGATCTTACAAATACATGGCCATCTCTTTATTTACAATATGACATCAACTCAATAATTAATTCCTACTTGTGAGTGCTCTTTCCATTCCTCCTTTACCATTTCTATAATTGTCCCTGCTCATACAACCATTCTGGACTCTAGCTGTCTCTAATCTAATGTGTTTCTGCCTTATCTGACTACCCAAATGTTCATAACTATGTAGGGTACTCTTACAAATGGTCACGTATCATAGTTAGTCATTTGCAAATAGTTTTTCTTATTCCTAGAAACCCCATCTTCCCAAGATCTGGTTTGATTAACAGCTATTATACTATCCCTCAAGCTGATGCCTTCTAGAGAGGACCCAAGACATCATCTAGAAGTGTAAGATCTTCTTGCTAATGCCTTCAAAGAGATCTTAAGAGTTGGAAAGGAGTAAACTCTGCAGTGTAAGATTGAGTACTTACAGGATTTGTAAAAGTAAATAATATCACTACAGAGAATAGCTTCAACAGATAGGTAAATGTATAACACTGCTGCAGAAGACAGGCTATTTGTGGGTTGGACTTGGTATATGACAGTTCTACCCTATCTTTTATAACTTAAGACTCTAAGTAGAACCAAAAGAGAACTCAATAGAGTTTTAGTGACAAAATGTCTACCTTATATGCACTTAACTCATGGTCCATGCTACACTAATCTAGCCTACTCTAAAGAAACATGTATACTATATACTATTGACATATGAGATAACATTATTATTTCCAGAATCTTTTACAATATTTCATGTAACATATGATTATGTGATAGTGACAGTGACCATGTCATGTCATGTGATATGTGACTGTGACATATGATATCACACTAGCTCCTAAATTTAGATTCCAAAATGAAAAATAAGAGGAAAATAAAATAAAAATGAGAAAGAAATGGAAGTAAATAGAGTCTATCACTTTTAACTTTAACATTACCTCCTTTTCAGGGTTTCTCCTCTGGAGAAACTGACTTCCATTTTTGCCAGTTTCTTTCCAACTTCTTTAAGTATTTCTCCTCAAATTTTCTATCATCACACTCATACAACATCTTTGCTATATACTTTCCTGGTAATTTCCCCCTCCTGAAATCTCTTTCCTCTGCCATATACAACTTTTTCTATCATCTCACTTCTGCATTTATCTTTTTCTCAAACTCTGCTACTACTTCCTTTGTATTTCCTAAATCATCTTCCCTCTTCCAAGTATTGTACTCTGCTGTAAATCCCTTCCATTATACCAAATACTTTACAACTTCTCTTATTTTTCTTTTATTTTTGACTTTTCATTCTTCTAACCATTTTATCTCTACCAGTTTCACTTCTTCCACTTTCTGTCCCCCCACTTGTTCCTTATATTACATTATTCAACTGACATTTACAACCAGATGAATTTCCATTGAAGTTGGCAGTTGTAATTTGACTGTATTAGTAGAAACCACTTTGTCAATGATATATAGACCAACATATTAATCTACCAATTTCTTTGCTAGCTGTTCCTTGAATACTGGATCTTTCATACTCAATATTATCTTGTTATCTTTCTTCTATTCTTCAGCTTCTTTTCTTCCTCTGTCTACCTGTTGCTTTATCTTCTCTTGTGCTTTTCTTAATGCTACACCTGCCTTCTCTTGAACTTTCTTCATTCTTTCCATGAACTCCATCATCTTTTCTACTTTTCCCTTTTTCCTAATATCCTCTTCTGTTCTCAATTCTCTATCCATAGTTCATCATGAACAGAAATACTTTTGTTGCTGAATGTACTTTATTATTGACCACAAATTCTGCCAATACTAGCCATTCTAGCCAGTCCTTGTGTCTATAATCTATAAAGAATCTGAGATACTGTTCTAACTCTTAATTCATTTGCTTTATTTGTCCATCTGTTTGTGGATGGAAAGATGTCAACAATTTGATTTCAATCCCCAACATTCTATTCAGCTCCTTCATTAATTCTGCTGTAAACTGTGGTTCTCTATCTGATACCATACTCTCCAGCAGTCTATACAACTTCCACATGTTATCTCTAAACAATCTCACCAACCCTTCTGCTAATGTTCCTTCAATTGTTGTCACAAAGTACATTATCTTGGACAACCTATCACAGACTACTAGAATTGCATCTTTTCCAGCTACTAATAGTAACTTAGTAATAAAGTCCACCATCAGATATATCCATGGTTTTTCCAGAACCTCACTCAACTTCAACTTCCCTGCCAGTACCTCTGTCCTATTCTTCATCCTCTGACACATGTTGCAATCATCTATGTACTTTTCTACATCTCTCATTACTTCCAGCCACCAATAGTTTCTTGTCACCAACTCTGTCATCTTACATCTTTCTCTATGTCTGACTACTAGTATATTATGATGTATTATCTTTACTCTCAACTCCTTATCTCTCAGCACATAAACTTTTCCTTCCTTCAACACCAAGTCTCCCTTTATTTGCCATTCATCTCCTCACAATACTTTAACTTCTGCTTTCTTCATTTCTTTTACTACTCTAACTACCTCTTCATCTTTACCTCTAGCTTTTTTTAATTTTTTCTATTATATCTACTTCAGGTTCTTCTATTACTACTTCTGATAAATTACAAATTCATTGTTCTTTAACTAATATCTGATTTTTATTGTTTTTTTCTACACCTACTTTCCAGTCTGGTCTCCTGCTAAGTCTATTTGCCTTCTCTATTTTTGTGCCTGGTACATGCTTTAGAGTAAAGTCAAATCTTGACAGGTATAATGCCCAGTGAGCTTGTCTTCTATTCAACTTCTGCATCTTCATGAAATACTCCAAATTCTTATAGTCCATCCAAACCTCAAACTTGAACTTGGCACTCTCTAATAGATGCCTCCAGTTTTCCAACTCTCTTATAACTGCCAACATCTCCTGATCATGAATTTCATAATTCTTCTCTGTCTCATTTAGAGATTTTGAGAGAAAAGCTACTGGCCTCTACCTTTCATCTTCACACTTCATAGATAAGACTTCTCTTATTGCATAATTCAATGCATCAACTTCCATCCTCATTTTTTTGTCTAAATCTGGTGCTGCTAACACCAGTTCTTTTGTAAACCTCCCTTTTAACTCCTGAAATGCCTTTTTGTGTCTCTCTGTCCATGTTATGACTTAGACTCTGTATTGAGTAAAAGGCACACTCTTGTACTGAGTAACATAAGAGAAGTCGATAGAGTTCCTACTACAATCTAGTCTTCCTTATATACCTTTTGGCAATGGTCCATGCTAAGTTAATTCTAACCTACCTTAAAGACCATGCTTTACTCATAAGACCAACATGCTTTTGCCATGCTGTATAACTTTATTTTGTTCTAGAATCTTTTATGCCCTTCTTTGTATCATATGAGCATGTGACTTCTGTGACCATGTCATGTGACCTGTGATGGTGTCACACTTTGTCACACTTTGTCTTCTTCTTCCAATAAAAATTAAGAGAGAATGAAAGAAAAATAAGAGAAAATAAAATAAAAACCAAGTCCATTGTCTTCAGTTCTGACAGTCCAATCCCACTTATGATCCTTCTTTACCAAGTTATGTAAAGATCTGGCTATTACTGCAAAATCTTTAATGAACTACTGATAGTAATTGGCAAGTCTTAGGAATTTCTATATGTCTTTAACTCCTTTCAGAGTCAGCCATTCCAATATCCCTTTCACCTTCTCTTTCTCCATCTTTATTCTCTCTAGTCCAATCACTACTCCTAAAAATATTACTCTCTTCACCTTTCACATACAAGTTATTTTCTGCCAACTGTTTCACTACCTTTTCAACTACTTCATCATGTTCTTTCTCTCCTTCTATTCCCACAATTACATTGTCAATGAAGCTTGCCACTTTTCCAGTGTTGATCAAGTCCCATAGAATCTTATTCATCATTGTTTGGAACATTGCTAGAGAATTGGTTAGTCCAAAGAACATAACTGTAGGTTCAAATGACCCTTCTAGAGTTGTAAACACCACCTTCCACTCATCTCCCTCCTTTATTCATACATTATTATAGCCCCAATGTAAATCTAACTTGGTAAATAATTTCTTCATACCTATGTTCTCTATAATATTAGAAATTAGAGGTAAGGGATAATTAAATATCTATAGTCCTGAACCATCCACTTCTTACCATTCTTTTTTTCTACAAAAAACATAAGTGCTATTTGAGGCAATTTTAAGAGTCTAATATACCATTTCCTCAATTGTTCTGATATGAACTCATGCATCTCCTCTCTTTTCTTCCTTGATAATGGATACACTTTCTCCTTCCTCAGTACAAATCCTTTCTTTATCTCAATTATGTAATCCCACAACTTCTTCATTGGCATCCTTTCACTTGTCTTCTTTCCAAAGACATGTATCCACTAATAAAAACATTCTAGTACCAACTTCTTTACTTCTTCCTCAGATTTCGCCACTTCTTTTTTCTCATCCCATATCTCTCATTCCTCAACCACTCTCTTCACTTCTATCATCCTTTCCTTTCCTTTTTCTCCTTTTTCTACTCTTTCTTCTCTTATTTTCTTTCTTCTTTCTCTTTCTTCTCTTCTTTCTTTTGTTTTTTCCATCCCATTTCCCTTGCTTTGGCCTCTACTGTTTTCCAACCTCCTCTGGGCACCTTGTAATCTTTATCTCTCCTGTCCTCCAATTAATCTCAGAGTTGTAGTAAGCAAGCCATAGGATTTTCAAAATTACACTTCACTTCTGCCTTCTGATTACATTGATCTCTGTCCTCTCCTTATATCTTTGATAATAAATATTTATCTCCACCATATGTTCAATAGGTCCCTCCTTGTTAAAGGAACCATCCACATTTCTCACATATATAGGTCTTTCTATTTTCTTCAACTTGAATCCTTGCTTTCTAGCAAATTCTAAGGTCATTATCATCCCTGTCACACCACTATCTAATAACACCTCCACTGTCACTCCTTTCTGAGTATCAATCCTCTCAAGTCCAATTTTTACCATAACTTCTCTCAATATATCTCCATTATTCAGATTGTAGCAGGATTTATTTTCCATTACTCTAGAAAGCATAGCAAATCTGTTATAATTATTAGAGCCTAGTCAAGGACTATCAGACTCTCTTCCCCATTTAAATTATTGTTTTGTCCATTATTCTCATTCTCATACCCCAGTCTCCTTCCTCTTTCGATGATCTCTCTGTTCCTACAAATCCTTGCCAAGTGTCCAAAACCTCCACAGCTATAGCAATTCCTACCACAATACACATTCATTGCATATAAGTTGCACCAGAACACAAACCATGCCTGTTGGTTCAGACTTACAACAATTGCATTTGTTCTTTCAACTTTCTTTATTGGAATAGGTTCTGCCAGTGCCCATTGTTTAACTTCCTGCATTATTGGCCAAAATTGAGGCTGTAACAATTGTTGCTATTGTGCTCCAGTGTTCTGCCTTGATGCTATTGGTCCTTGCTCTCTCTTCTCCCTCAGCCTCTTTTCTTTCTTCTTACTCTTCCTCTAGTGTCTATTTAGATTTGTCACCTGCTCATACCACTGTTCTATACTTCTAAGAAGTCTTTCTATATCTATGAGCTTCCTTCTGATTACTCCATTCATTTCTCTTTTGAATTCTTCCACTAATGGTCTTTCTTCATAACTACTACCCCTCATTGCTTTCCTAAACTCCTGTATAAACTCCTCTATTGTCTTACTTCCTTGCTCTACTTTCTTCAGCTCTACCACCTTCATTGTCTCATTATCTCCTCTCCTGAACTCCCTCTTTATGTTTGCTAAAAATTCCCCCACTGTTGTATATTATAGTTCTCCTACTTTTAAATCCTCCAATACATTCTCTTTCCAAATATTAGCTGATCTTCCCTGCACATATGACAATACCCACTGAATCTGTTCTTCTACTGCCACTTTTCTCATCCTCATTCAAATAAAGAGCCTATATGCTGTCAAAGATCCTGAAACCTTCTCTGCCTCCCCATTGAATGTTTGTAGCTTTACTACTTTTATTTTTGACCTGGTGTTGGGTCAAGAGATCTCTACTACTACTGCTGCTCCAGCTAGTACCTGAGCTATGCCTGCATATTGGTGATTTGCTCCTGATACTATCAGATAATATTTTTATACTGATTGGAGTCAAGTTAACTTATGTTGTGATAAGATGGTAAGGAAGATGAAAGTAGTAGTAGTGTAGGAGGTGATGATATGTATAGGGATAGAGCAGAACCAGTACTAGTCTCTCTCTCCAACTCATATTCAGAACTGGACTCAATCTCAGTAGATGCTAGTGAGCTCTCTTCAAGTCCCACCTCATACTATTTACTAACTACTTATTCAACCAACTACTGCCCTAATCAAATTTGTATACAAATATCCCTAAGAAAAAAATGCCTACTCTAGATAGAGCTTATAGAAGACTCCACTGCTCCTCTGCAAGAAAGAAGAATAAAAAGGAAAAATATGAGAAGAGAAAGAGTAGGAGAAAACAGAGAAAAAACAAAAATGGGGAAATGTGATGGAAGTAAAGAGGATAGTAGAGAAATGAGAAATCTGGGATAATAAGAAATGATTAGTAAAATAGAATTGTAGTATAAGAGAAAACAAGATATTACTCATCTTCATATTTTTAACACAATTATATATACACATATACTCTAAAACTTGCACTTGTCAAAGCTCAGACCAAAAGCAATATGTTTAGTACTCATTAGATATTTTAGTATAAGAAGCTATAAATTATTAGATTAAGATATATGAAATAGAATAAGGATAAAAATCTGTTATCACTAGTCATTCTAAAACAATATCATTAGTATGTAAAAAAGGTTGAAATTAGAATTAATAGAAGACCTCACTGTTTCTCTGTATGAACAGGTCATAAGTGGACTCTGCAGTACAAGACTACTACTTGAAAAAAAACTATCTAACAACATCTACAAAAGGTGATATGTTTACTAAGTGTCAGTGGGCTTTGACACAAAATAAATAGCCAGGTTTTCCCTACCTAACTAGTATATTTCTTATGCCTAGAGCTTGGCAATTCTTCTTGACTAAAGAATAAGTTATCCCTCAGTCAAGGATGATAAGAGAGTAAAGAGAAAGAACCCTGAGTTGGGCAGTTTCAGAGATAGGAATCAAGTTCTAATATTATGACTTAAGACTCTGAGTAAGATCAAAAGGCAACTCTTGTATTGAGTAATATAAGAGAACTCAATAGAGTTCCAGTTACAAAATGTCTACCTTATATGCACTTGACTCATGGTCCATGCTACACTAATCTAGCCTACTTTAAAGGGACATATATACTATATATACTATTGACATATGAGATGACACCATTGTTTCCAGAACCTTTTACAATGTTCCATGTAATATATGTTTATGTGACTGTGACTATGACAATTTTTCATGTGTTGTGTGACTAATGTGTGACATTACATGTCACACTAACTCCTAACTCTAGATCTCAAAATAAAAATGAGAAAGAAAATAAAAATAAATAGAGTCTATTGCCTGATACTACCCTAATGTATATTTACAGTATTATCACAAAATAAACAACTCACTTATTTGTGATATCTGAACCTTAGATAAACTCTTAGAGATTAGAAGTAATTTAGAATTTGAATTGAAGATGATAATATAGAATGTCAATAATATTAATGATAATTGATGGCAAAGATAATTTATATTGTTAAATCTTGAGGTCTAACTCTCAAACACATGGGTTTATATACAAAAATGTAATAGTCTGTGCAAGCTGTTGCCATCACATAATAACTACTTACTATCACTACTTAATGGAAGCTAATAGCTTTTATAGCAGCTTTCAGACTAATTTCAGTGAGAGTATTTATCTATACCAGATGAGATTGGAAAGTGTGAATGTCAGGCATGGTTCACACTAAAAGGCAGAAGTCCATAGGTTGGCTCAGAGATGTGAACTTGTTAGAATGACCTTAGCTTTAGCTTATGTACTGTGCTATCTGTCTGTTGTATGGTTGTAACTTCAGAGGATTAAATGAAGTCCAAAATAGAGATAAGTACTGATTTGGTATGTTGCCATTGAATACCAGAGATTGAGTACAATAAGGATTATCCTTTGTTGATTATCAGACTAGTGAACTATAGTGTAACTACTAGTCTTATATATATGAGTAGGAGATATAGAAGATGCTTGGAGTTTCAGTATTCTGCTTCAAGCAGAGATTTCAGTGGTGAGACACTGATAGGAGTAAAGTAGAAAAACTCTGCTATGAAAGACCAAGTCAGATAGGAGTGTTCCCATTATAAAAGACTGAATATCTGGATTGTTATATCACTGTTGAGAGGACATGTTATGAAAAGAGTGGCTGTCATAGAGGATGGGCTTATTATATAAATGTTGAGGGGACTGCATTACTATAGGAATGTCTCTTCCAAATGGGTAGACCTGGCATATGACAGTGAACCAGTATAAGAGCATTGCCCAGAAAAAGATTGGATGAGGCTAGATTGGTATGTAATATTATAACAACATAACCATGAAAATGAAATAATTGCACCAATATGACTGAAAACATCAAATAATAGAACTATCTAGAATACTTATTTATAAGAGGCCAATACTTACATTCTAATAATAGTATACTTTGGAGTTAGGAAAAAGAGGAAATAGTAAGCATACAATCCAATATAAGAAATGGAGTTTGAGCACAAAGTTTTATTATAAATTCTGGTAGAGTTTGGCAATGGAAGATAGAGTTTTCTTGTCTTTAAAAAGAGATACTGAGAGTGTGAAAGAGCTGGTCTCCTTATAGTACTTGTATATAAAATGTGAATATATATATAAGGTTTCTAGAGACATTTACTACTCTATATATATCTACTGTGAATTCTGAGATACTAGATTAGTACTTATATAATAATACCACAATAACCAGAAACTACTTAATATAAGGAAAAGAATTAGAAGGTTAATGTTATGGAATGCTTTGGACATTAACATTTTTCTTTTTCTTTTTATCTATTTTTCTTGATTTTATATTTCTTGTCTTTTGAATTTCTTTTCTTTTTAGTGACAATGAAGAGGCACGTGACACTGCAGTCACATGACATGTCACATGTTGTGATGTCATAGGCCTAGAAGGTGGTGGAAGGATCTAGAAGATGACGTCAGGGCACATGTATACAACATGGTGGCCTTAAGGCAGACATGAGGTAGAGGCAT
>Ga0157364_1005816_pt1 | contig 12611 bp, 8 predicted proteins | sample AttsexASBM2_FD_111476 | JGI IMG/M metagenome (GOLD analysis project Ga0157364, IMG submission 111476) | Fungus gardens microbial communities from leaf cutter ant in Ribeirão Preto, State of São Paulo, Brazil - Atta sexdens ASBM2 | ecosystem: Host-associated > Fungi > Mycelium > Unclassified ... | reverse complement strand
CGCAAACTGAAAAGGAGCTTGCAGAACAGCTTGGCGTTACGCAGCAAGCCATATTTTTTCGTTTGTTTTTGAATAGATTGAATTTTACAAAAAAAGCTCAGAACTTTTTTGTACACCTAATATCACATTACTGACAATTGACATATAAATAAATATATCTCTATATTCTGTCAAAGCGTTGCGTCAATACGTTCTTTTCAATAATAGGAACGAGAACATCGAAGTGTATTTTACGTCATCACGAGAAGAGATATCATTCGATCCGATCTTCACGCCGATAACAAGAAGGCAAAACGTTACGATCAAAGCAACCTATCGCTGGTCTATCGCGTATGATAATTGGACCGATTGCGTCTGACATCCAAGCCCTCCTTCAGACACCAAGGCGATCACAAGCAGAGTACGGTGGCGAAGAGGTGATATATCATGAGATGATCGATATGTCCCGCGGGCAGAATACGCCTTGTGGCGAGAGACGTCAACTCAACCGCGAACGCAGTCTCTGAATAGATCAGATGCGAGTTCCTTCCTCTCCTCTCCTCTCCTCTTCACCCTCCCTCTCTCTCTCTCTCTCTCTCTCTTTCTGTCTATCTCGGTATTCAGTCGAGATATGATAAATTGGCCTAATTTCGTGGACGGAAGGTCACGTAAGCTCGGTAAATCTTAGGCAGCGCTATCGTGCCACGGAGTAACGCCATCGGAACGCAGCATCGGTGGTGGCTATGGCGTCCGTTTCGAAGGGACGTAACGCCTGCTGTGTGGCAGGCAAATCCCAGGCAGGGTCTGGATATGGCTCGTGCAGGAAGCGATTCCTAAATCATATCACCGCGTTCGTAACACATGCTAGAGATTCCTGAAACTATTTGCGGTATGCTGAGAGCGTGCGTACAAGCGCAACGTGCGGAACGCACACGTACGCATGTTCACTCGCGTTCTCCTACATCTCTCCACCTCTCTCTCTCTCTCGCTCTTTCGGAATATCATGGCATGGTTCGTTCCCTCCGTCAAGAGCCGCAGTCCCTCCCGCAAACGCTATCGTCCGCGCCGCGAATCCCTCCGGCGAAACGGCGTATAACGTTGCCATCCTGCACACCATTGGGACGCTGAACGAGCCTCTCTACCATCCATAATCACCCTCAACGTCCTGTCGATGAGATTAATGTCGCACCCGCACCATTGACGTCATCAAGCCTCGCAGTTCGGCGCCCCCGGCATTTGTTAAACGCCGTAAAACGCCGTTAACGATCGAAACTTGAGCTTCGTGTTAAACGCTATTTCGATCTATCGATTATATCACCGTCCGATTCAATTTAATGTTATAAGCGTGATAGCAGACGAGAGAGGTATGTCGTTAAAAAACAAATATATATACAACGAGTACAGAAATATTAAGGGCTTAGCTAAATATTTATCAATATAACTATTAAAAGTGCGAATCGATATATGCATCAAAAATGTTTTTCTTGCACGTATTTTTCGTACTCTTATTATAGTGATATAGTAAGCGATGTTATATCGAAGTTCAAATGTACATCGCATAATGTTTGTTCCGTTATATGTTTTTGCCTTGTACGATAGTATCGCAGGTAAAATGGAGAAAGTCGTGCAATATTACAGTTAAAAATAACAGCTATAAATAATAATGACTATAAATACAGATTAATCAATATTCTGCGAGAACGGAATTGTAACTGGACATAAAACGTTTAAAGTGAGAATTTAATAACGACTAACTAACACCGTACACACTTAAGCCGCCATGACGAATATGTTCATCGATCGTAATCGCCAGATATAATCACCACCGCGTCGATGAGATTAATGTCATCAGAGAGCGTAGCAAAGTTAGCGCATAAAGCGTATGAGAGACTACATGTGCGTTATTAATCCATGCGACATTTAACGAGATTGCAGTCAGCTCTTTAAAAGAACGCTGTAATAGAATGATACTAAAAAAAGACTGAAGGATTAAAAATAAAAGTGTTAGAAGAAGCCATATATTTCGAAATAATATCATATTCATTTATGAGGAAAAATATAGCAACATTTTAACTAATTTCTTATGTATTTTTTACATCCACAACAGTCTAAAACTGATTGATATATATTTTAATCAATAAATCTTGAATAATTCAAGATCTTGTTATTAGGTTCAAATTATCCGGAATACTAGCAATTTCGAAAATTGTCCGTCTAATTGAAATTATTGGAATTTCAATTTGGATTACATTTCGAGAGAATTGATAAACGGGCCATACTGTCCAGCTGAGTAACTGTATGGACGAGTATAATTTCGCTTCTATAGTTACTATAATAAAGTTCGTTAATATAAAGGTATTGTTGAATAAGAGAAAGTACGAAATAAAATACGAGAAGCGTTAATCGAAATTATCGTTTATCCAATAATGACAAAGTTGTCTTCAAATTTCAGTAATATCTATCACCTCACAAATACAAATAAATTCGATATCTACGGGAGGAGATACTGGACCTGAAATTGCACGTTTTTATTTATTCCATCGAGTATCGAACAGTAATAGAAGGAGAACGTGTGGGTGGGTCTCACAATCAATATCAATGTCGATGATATGAGAGGAAATACTGCCTACATGCGCAAATCCTACACAGTGAAATAAAACGAACACAAATGACATCTGTCTATTCATTTCCTCTCAAGTAATTCCGGTATACGACTATTATTCGAAATTAATCGTGTACTTTTGAATAGTTGATCAAAAATATCTCATTGCTCTCAGTGTTTCATATTCTAATATAATATTGTCAATCTCCTTTTGTCGTACAACTGGATTTTGGGACACATAATATCTCCTCACATTATTATATGTTTATAATCGATCTGCATAAAGCAGGTTATATAGAGGATGTAGCAAAGCGATTGGTAATTCCATCAAATACAACACATTCGAAACATAATAACGGCCTCAGTCAAACTGTAATTTCCTGAAGCAAAATCTCACGCTTGGAGGCAATTAGTGATGGACATTGCTTCTGATAAATATGGCAATTACGAATCAGGCAAGCATAAACGAGAAAAACGAGATCTTAATACACTTTTGCAAGTGCAACCTACAGTTCGTTATAGCAGTTTCTACACGAGAAAAACCGGTTTTACTGAGATATCTAAAAATTTTGCTAGGTACAGATATAAAAATAATTTTGTTGGATTATCAAATAATTATGTAAAACGTTCTAACTGATTGGTAGACTGTCAAAACTTTTTACATTATTCATCATACTTCAGTACATAATTATTTTGACGATTTAACAAAATATTTTCAGATCTATTGTATGTTTACTTACATTTTTAGATATTTCAACAAAATCGTTCTTTCCGTGTATATTTTCGTTCCTAATGTTTAAACGGTATTAATTTTTTAAACATGATTTAAATACTTTTTAAGATATCTTAAGATATCTTTCATAATTTAACATTATCATTTTACAAATAAAATAGAGAATTTATCGGTGACAAATTTAATAATCTGATAACTAAAAATATTGATTTGAATCGCGATGAAATTCTTGTCAGATTCCTCTCATAACATACGTTCAAATTTAATTCTGGATCAAAAAACATTGTGTGTCACGGAATGATGTAGAAATATGACATTCCCCGAAACGAAGGAGGTTAGGCAAGTACTGAAATAGTCGTATCTGTGGAAAACCGCTGGAGGGATCAGAGAAGTAAAGTTTCGTAACTTATTGCCAGAGGATTCTCAGTACACCTGGTACTTTGTTCGCTCGTGCACGCGGCAGGAGACGAGTGTATACCGTGCGTACTTTCGTGGATCAAACTAGTACCTCACCTCTTTAATCTTTGCTAATACCTCGAATATTCGTAAGCTACTACTCAAGGCAAACGGGAAGCATAATTAGGTGCGGAAACGTAAACGCTCCACTGAGATGATCAGTTATTTGTATCATGTACGTGTATACACACGTGCTTTAATCTTCTGCTCTAACGAGCTATATACCCACCTGAGTATACCCGAAGCCAGTATTAGCGAGGAGTTAAAGTTGCAAAAGTTAAATTGAGGGATTTAAAGAATAAGAGTAGTACGAATGTCCTTTAAAGGTGAACTAAATATAATTAAGCATGAGTAAAATTGTTTTCTTTACAAAGACTAACTAAATATTATTCTGTTGAAAAATAATATTTACACAGTATTTACGTTTTGCATAATTATCTTAATCCTAATTCTTTTCAGTTTACATTGATACGTTATCCTAATCATTTAATTCATGTATGATCCTATCAACGTCAAAGTTTATTATCTTCAGGAAGAAGATACACATGTCTGAATGCATAAACAGAATTCACTATTTCAGGTAGAGAAACATAATCTCGAATTTCGACGCTTGATAATAATGCATATTATGCATAAACATTAAACGAAAATAGCTTAAGCTTTACGCAGATTTAACACAGCCGGATCCGAATAAAGCAGATAAAGATATAATACACGTTAGTTTGAAAATTTTGTCTCTTGGAGTATTAATGTCTCTATTTTTCATTTGCTATTTTATTCAATTTGCATGCAAAGGAATTTCTTACTCAACGTATTTATTAGACATATACTGTAGTTATATAGTCTCGAAAAGATGCTGACGACTACAGTAAATCAGTATCTTTTACGGGATAGGGAAAAAAATAAAATCTTTCATCTAAAGTAAGAGTAAGTAACTAAATCCACCGTCGAGACATAATAATTAAAGGATTCTGAGCTTACGCGATAAAATTATACGATAACAGCAAAGTGGCGTAAACGCAAGTTGGAATATCAAATGCTACGTTCTCCGTTCACCGAAGATAATTGCGATAAATTATTACGAATCCTCACGATCATCACCGTCGTCTATATGTAATGTATCTAAAAAGAGATTACTTTAAATAGGTACTCGACTCGGCGTTACGAACACAAACACAATAATACGCTCGAAGTAAATCTTCGGAGCGTTGGAGAGAAGTTACCTACGACTTAAATTTTTGATACAATCGCTTTTGACGTTCACGAGAAAAGTCTCGCCAAGCTAAAAGCTTAGATTATCGTCGTTCTCGATCGATCGTCGCCTGGCTTCAAACGTAATCGGATTGTACGTTGAACGCGCGAACGGACCTTATTCACGAGTTAGAAAGTAACTGTGCACGTTTTGTATGACTATACAGAGAAATCCGGCTTTTAATCGCGGTCCTCGTGTATTATGAACCCGAGAGTTCATTGTACCGTCGTTAAAAATACTATACTCGCGCAACGACCTGAATCGACAGTCACGCCTCGACAAAATCGATCGTTACAACGTTCGCTAACCATTGATGTGCTAAACGTATTTTTATATCTATTTTTATATCTCGTCTATAAACGTGCCTTAAGAACGGTCATAGCTTTCGCATCATTAATGATTATTTTTACGCAAAAAACGATCACGTTGAAACGCCACACGTGGCGCCTCAATTGAAAGCAATGTTACATTGAACAGCTATGTTCATTTACAAACATTACGCGAATCAAATGTATGAGCAGCAATTTAACCAATGTAAACTCACATTACATATTAAACATCATATTTTATATTTATTAATGGATGTTAATATTCATTTCACTTTAATTACTTGTATATAAACTCACTCTCTCAGCTGTCATATTTGCAATTTAAAAATATTTCCAAAATACATCAAACTCAGCCTTTGAACATCAGTTTTTTTTTGTTTGCCTTTCTATATATATTTAACATCAATATATTACACCGAAATTGCGTAATAGCGATGAAAATACCACCGAGTTGGTCGATCAGGGTATCATCGTGCGTTCGTCGAAGCGACGTCATCTCGGTATGCAATTATTGCCACGTCTCGGATACGAGAAGAAAAATGCTCTCACAGGGAACGTTGAGAAGGGTGTGGAAAAAGGAATATCTCTCGCACTCACCTGAATGGGCGAGCTGCTTGAGGAATGTTTCGCAGAGCGCGGCGGGGAATGGTGGTTCACCGCATTTTTCCACGCTGTATATGCCGTCGAGTGTTCACGTGTGCCACCACTACCACCACGTTAGAACCCACTACTACTATTATTATTGCTATCAACAACCAGCACCAGCACCACAATAGCAGACGCGGAAATGATTGCCTTTTATCTCACTCCGTCTCACGCTGATTGTCTCGTCGAGACGCGGGATATTTTGGCCTGCTTCTGGTCGACCGGTCGGGAATCGTTCACTCGCGAAATCACGTCGCAGGACGACATAGACGTTCGATGCAATAATTGAAAATTATAGTTCCCGTTTAAGCGTTTAAGCTCTCATCGCGACGACTGTCCGAATCAGACACACGAATATCTACTTGGGCGTTGCGCCTGATTCGTCATTGACTCGTTCTACTCTATGCGACTCTGTGACGGCAAACGGAGTAATAGGTAGGCAGAGAGAAAGAGGTGACGAAGAGAAGCGAAGTTTCGCTAGGACGATACGATAAACCCACGTTGCTGGACGGTGCTGAAACGCGTTCTACCCCTGCTGAGGCCGGGGTTAAACTGAATCCGAAAGCCACGGTTATACACTCGTGGGTGCTCGAGCGCATGCTCCGCATTTTGTCGCTTGGCCTGTGTGCGTACGGCACGTCGCTTCATACACACACACACATATATATATATATATATATATACTCTATACACACACACACACACACATATTGTATATATATATATATATATATCACACGAATGTCTATACAGGGTGGTCAAGAAAATTCTTCCCCGTTAAGAAAGAATTGTCCCTTCACGGCAACTCCGTCTGCACTTCACACTGCGAAAGGGTCGACTTTCGGACGCAATCCTTCGCACGCGCGCGCGCATTCGTTTTCTACCCCTAAATTCGATTGCCGACCCCGGCGTGGCCGTAAAGATACGGGAAAGCGGTGCCGGCAACTCGTTGCAAACTCCTTTTTCTCGGCGCGGCGCGGTAAAATGGCAAGCGGCTCGTTTTTGCACGAGTCACTTGATTTCTTTTTTTTCTCTTTTCTTCTTCTTTGCTTCCTCTTTTTATTCTCGAAAACAAGGCACGAAATAACGACCTAGCAGTAATGTAGACTCACAACGAAGGAAAACTCACGTTTCGCTGAAACAAGCAACGGGCCGGCGCGGCGTCGCGTCCTATCGACAATGCATTTTGTCGCGACTACACAATCGCCTCATATTTTCGATAAAAACACCGTCCGCTATAAAACAGCGACGGCAATTTTAATTTAAAATACTACGTCAACTGGCACGGCAACAAGTACACGGCTGAAGAATTTCATCGCGCTTCTACGATTTTGCCGAAAAGATCGTCTCCGAGTTACGAGCCATTGTCGACGCTCAAGTATGTCATCGAACCAAGTATACCGTTTTAATAACAAGCATACTTTGAGTTTACCGGATAACGGAGCATGTGCGTGCGGCATTCTCTCTCTCTCTCTCTCTCTCTCTCTCTCTCGCTTTCTTTCTCTTCCTCGTTTTCTCTACGCTATACGTAGCGAATAAAAAAATGAGAAAAAAAAAATTATACACTATAGTCGACCTCTACGCCGTTTTATGGATGAATTCGAAGTCAACGTGCAGAATCGTTCGATGGTCGAGATTAGATTATGCAATTCCGCCCTTACGCAGAAAGCGACGTCGACGTTACATTCTATGCATCTCGAACATCTGGCTTTACGAAAATTTTCCATAAAAGCACGACAAATCTTCGCCCCTAAGAAAAACGATGTAAAATTAATGAACGAAATTTTCGTAGAACGATGTAATTTGCATTTTTCTCTTTAGTCTTTTTCTCAGCATACATTAATTTTGATTAGGAAGACGCATTTGCGAATCGTGTACGTAAAGTACGTAGGATAATATATATATCTTGAGATATTATTGTGTTATAAACCCTACTTTACCATATTTCGTAAGAACACCTCATTTTATATCAAATTTCACGCTATGTAATGCAATAAAGATAAGTTAAGGAGAATAAATTAAAATGGAAATAGCTTCTAAATTTCTCATATAAGTTGTAATGAACATGCTGCAAAAGTGTCTTCAATATATAATATAATAAAAATGTCTATGTGTACGATATAAATCTGTACAAAATGTTATGTTAAAAAAAATTTTATCATATCGTATTAATTAATTTTATCGGTTATAAAACCAATTATAATATTATGTCTGGTTATAAAATATATATAATAATATTGCATTGCTGTACAATGCAAAAATTTTAAAATAATATAATTCGCACTTATCAATACCCGTAACGATAAATGTACTTTGATGATATATTTTACAAATTTTTGAATTTATATTACATAAATTAGCATTAAATTCTTTTCAATGGACAATTTATATCGAACACAATATAACAAAGATTGAGAGATAATAATATCATATTTATACGATATATACAATATTCTATAACAGTAACAGTAGTATATACAGTAAAGAGGATAAACTGATATTGCAAACGTGAAAATTTCATTGCAGGAAAATGACGTATCTCATGCGCGAGAACAATACTGAGAGAAAAGCTGTTGTGTCGCGGGCTGTCGATCACGGATTAAACTTCAACGTCGTGACGCGTGTCGTAGAGTTTTTGGCACGCTTTCTCATGGCAAAACGAACTTTCCTTGTCCTCGATCATGAATGATGCAGGGGAAGTTTCTGAAGCGCCGGATGGACGGGTGAACTCGACACCCGTCTGGAGAAAGGAATCCCAGAAGCCGCAAAGGAACTCGATCATTTCGTATATATATATATCTATATAATACGTACGAAGCTTGTATTCAGTCGCCGTAGACGTCTTGCCGGCGTGGGTTAGCAAACCCATTTCCTTCGAGCTCACCGAAAGCCTCGAAGGAACGAAGCTTTGAATCCCCCTTCGTGAATATGGGCTTCAACGGAAAAGAAGACGACGCCGCCGTCTTTGCGACTTTGATTAAAGATTTAACTCGAGGATATAACGGCGGTTTCACGAAAGAGAATCTTTCAATCGCATTTATCTCGTATAAAAAGCCAACATAGCAATTATCCAATGTCCGCGAGGACTGCGCGATTAAATTTCTACACGCCTTCAGATTATCATCATCGTATATTTGAGGAAACAGAATTAAACTGTAGAGCGCAAAAAAACGATGCTAGTACAAAAATCGAGAGAAAACAGCTAATATTAAATTAAAACGCCGACGGTGAGCGAACTCATTAACATGCCGGAAAATTTTATTCGTTTTTCTATCAAAGTAGAGGAGAGGAGCTCTCATCTCAAGAGAATATTGCACAAAGTTGAATGTCCATCGAACGCCTTTATTATACATTTTATACGCCAGGAGAGACTGAAAATAGCACGCCGAGAAAAACACAGTGAAAACATAGTTTGTACCTCGTGCTAAAAGCAGTTAATCGCCTACCCTACCTTCGCTAACGACTGCTTAATTCTTTCAAATTCTCTGCTGAAAGTAACCATGCATCTTCCAACATTTTATCTAGGGACCGCAATTAACCGTATCTACATAACGTACAATTGCATCTGCAAAATTATATATTCGCAATGTAGCGCTTTATGCACAACATATATAGCGTATGAAATAAGTGACAGAATGCATTTTCTGAGATCCGTCTAACCCCGCGAGATCTCTCAGTGGGAAGGAAACTCGACCTGCGAGATCACGAGAAAAGCTCGATCACTTTGCCGGCAGCTTTTCATCTGGGCCTAGCAAATCCATTTCCGTCGACTCCATAATCGCAATCCGTAGCTCCGAAAGGATTCCTAACATTTCGCTCAAGATGCGCAGTGTGAGGATTAAAGACAAGATCAACAAATGATGGGCGACAAGTCCCGTCGAGAAAGGAAACTTCTACTTCCTATTTTCTAGCGGTTACGTTGCCCTCCCGCTTGACGTATCACAGGGTGGAGAGTGACATATACGGCCATCAACGAGTCAAGGAGCTTTTCACGATCCTCAGACAGGATGAGATCATTATGGTCCGGAATCGGCGCAATCAACTTGATGATTCGATATTACGTTCGTTCATGCTGTCCGATTAAATTGTGTCTAGTGTGAAGCCTTCGTAACATTACCTGTTTTAATACATTAACTGTTTCTCGAAAAAATGTCGCAATTGCTTCGCAAGATTTTATCGTCATTCTGTATGAATGAACAATGAAATATTGCCATTAAACAATTCGATATTTTAATTTCAATTAAAATAAATATAATTTGCGTTCTCTAATATCACAGAAAATAATTGTTTTTATAAATTCGACACCGTCAAAGAGAAACAGTCATTATTCCGACGCATTTGTATTTAGTAATAATGCTACATGTCCCCGCTTTTCTCTTTATCACCGTATTAGCAAAGCCGTCACTTACAGCACTCATTTAACAGCCGCTGCGAATAAAGAGATCGATTTACATGTCGATTTGTACTCTACTGTACTACATTGTCGGCTGTTACAACGATCAGTTAAGGAAATGCGAATATCCACGATGCTGGGGATACATCGTTCACTTTTTTTCTCCGATAGTTTTCGATCCGCGCGACGAATTTACGATCGTCAGTACGCCATACATCTCTGCCTCAAGACTTTTCCTTTTTCTCTATCTCATTCCTGCACTACCCGCGTTTTCTGCATCGTCCATCGTCCTTTCTCCTCTCTTCATCGTCTCTCATAAAGGAGTGTTCGTAACAAGTAGCTCGCAGCTACGAAGTTGCGAACTGAGGCTTCTTTATCACCGTTTTTTCAAAGAGACCTCGAGCAGAGCGCGGCATGAAAAGTTAAACACTGTGATTCTCAAATTTGCAATTTCTTATCAAGAAAATTGATCGATTGTTGAACAGCAAAAGTAACGAGGGCGACTAAAACTAATAAAAAAAAAAATTTTTTAAATTGTATAAGTCAATTTGCGCGTAATTGATTTCAAATGTAATATAAAGTGAAATTGAAATCGTACGTAAACAGGCAAAGAAAAATACTAATTTTCTCCGAAAATTTGATTATAACACAATTCAATCTGCGTAATTATCGTAAGCTTATTCTGCAACGTCAGTTTATTAATAATAAAGTAGTGTTTAATTTGTATATTTGTATTTTATACGAGATGACCGTGGAAAATACAAAAATACTTGCTTGTTTTGTGAATATTTATGACGATACGACATTTATAATTAATACCATCCATTATCGTTGTCGAGCTCGAATCCCATTGCACCGAATTGTCACACGGTCGACCTAATTAAGCAATGCCATTTACGAGTGGAACAACTCTCCGAACGAATTTCAGTGAGGAAATCCGTTGCTTTCCTCCAACACAGTTGCTTCTCATGCGTACGATTACGATAGGAAAAGAGAAAGATTAAGCTAAATTATATAGTTATCTATTTACCATAATTATTTATAAAATTAAAATTAAATTTTAATTTAACTCGTAGATAGCATAGAAAAATACTGGATATTAAATTTACAAAATACTTCCTGTAAACGGGAAATAGAAATTAATGTACAATTTTCCGAATTCTTCTTTGTTTTCTTTTTTAAAATAGTTCCTACATTTGCTATTATATTATTTTTAACACTTGGAACAGCAAGGAATATTATTTACCATAATCGTATTTGCTAATATTGCAAGCACAATACTGCACAATACTGAGATTATACCGCATGTTATGAATTTTTGTCAGCGTTTTCTTTTTCGTCTGTAGCATCTTGAAGAGAGCATCCCTTCTTTCTCTTTCTCTCCTTCTCTCCATCTCATCCTCGTCTTTCGATCTACCAAAGGTATTCTCAGGTTAATCTGCTATGCGGATATACGCGCCATCTTGGAATTCCAAAAGCCTCGCACAAGTTTCGCGAGTTTCGCCAATAAGTTTGTGTATCGCGGTATTGCAGCTGGTCTGGTTCCCCCGGTTTCCCTACGGCAGTAGCGATCATGCACCCTCTGTCCCTCGTTGCGAGGGTCTCGACGCTCGCTCTTGCAACTCGCTATCGACAGGGTGAAAGAGCGAGCAGGGAGGCGATATGATGGATCGAAAAGGGTAGCAAAGGACGGAATGTTGAGAGAAGGGACAGAAGTTACGCGCAACGGTGTTGAAAACGTGAAAATATGCGCTGAAGTACACTCGAAAAAAAGGCGGTCGAGACGAGTCACCGTCGCCGCACCGGCCGACCGGATGACGCGATAAAAGCTCGCAAAGCTTCCCTTCCCTCTCTTTTTTCCTCTCTTTCCTCTCTTCTTCACTAGCCACCCTTTCAGCAGGCTTACACCCTCGACAACGCCACTCTCTTTCTTGAAGCGTACCCGAGGACGCTTCGAAACAACTGGCGCGTTGAAAATCTTGCGTCTTTTGTTTAGTAACTCTGATTTGACTTTTGTTCCATATAAGTCGCGTGTAATGCAAGTTAATTTAATTTATAACGGGAATAAAATTCGTTATATGATATATATGCCTCTTTCCTATAGTATATCAGTCATTGAACAAATTGCGTTGAGGGTAGAAACAATTACAAGAAAAATAATTTAAAAAATATCTTCATCAGTTTAAAGATATATCCATAATGAGATTTTAAGCGTAAAACTT
>Ga0157364_1005814_pt1 | contig 12615 bp, 6 predicted proteins | sample AttsexASBM2_FD_111476 | JGI IMG/M metagenome (GOLD analysis project Ga0157364, IMG submission 111476) | Fungus gardens microbial communities from leaf cutter ant in Ribeirão Preto, State of São Paulo, Brazil - Atta sexdens ASBM2 | ecosystem: Host-associated > Fungi > Mycelium > Unclassified ... | reverse complement strand
TTCGCCAAGGAGATTTCAGTCTTAAAGATGAGTCGCGTGCTGGACGCCCTGAAAAGATTGAAACGGACGAATTGCAAGCACTGCTGGATATAAACTCTACGCAAATTGAAAAGGAGCTTGCAGCTTGGCGTTACGCAGCAAGCCATTTCCGTACGATTACATACGAATAAAGATTGAATTTTACAAAAAAAAGCTCAGAACTTTTTTGTACACCTAATATTATTATAGCAAAATAATTTACAGATTTAATAAAATTGCTTTTGATAAATTAATTGATTTAATAGTATATCTTTTGTTCATAACTAATAAAATTGATTGTAGCATAAATATATAAGTACATTATATAAAACACGTTGCATCTAATTTCTGAATATTATTATGTTTCTTTCAAATTTTTACAGCTTATTTTTCCTAGCACCATAAATATCACAAAAGGAGATTCTTATGATCTGCTGAAACCTTGGTTGGGCAATGGACTTTTAACATCTACAGGTAAAACAAAATCATATATTACCTTTATATTACTTTCTCTTTATGTTACCTTATCTTATCTTCATATTACATATCTTTTTGTCGTATGTTTAGAGTTTTACTTAAGGTGGTTGTATCGCAAAATGAGTTTTCTTAAGATCTATTTGAATTTTTACTAATTAAAGAAAATGATATTCTTTGTACATACACTTTAAGAGTAGAGGGGAGGGGTAATCAAGCATGTTTGAAAGATAATTGCATTTGAAGTTACTACTTTTAACATATGCTATAGATAAAGAGTTCCCTGTGCTAGACAAAGAGCGACAGTACATTTCAATTATAACGCAAAAACGGTATTTAGAAATTCGTTCAAAAATTAAAGGACTATAGATAAATATTATACGAATCTCTGAAACCGAAGAAAATTGGAGGTAACCAGACAAATATTAATTATAAAACCTTAGAAAGTGGTTTATTACTTACACTCACTTCGCTAATCAACTCATTCTCAAATACCGATGCACAATGGAAAAATAAAAATTGTTAAAAAATTGCGATCTGTAACAATTTTTGAACAGTAATTTTTCTTCACCACTGCGCTGGCGCTTCGGGCGATACTGACCTGTTTCGCGTTGTGAAATTGGTACTGAATCTTTCATTATTTAACACACTTTATGGAAAGAGAAACATAAAGTATGTTAAACAAGAAAAGTACTAATTTCACGATGCGAAAGTTAGTATTCATAATCGATTCTTGCATATAAGACTGTCTTAAGTACAATCTTAAGATATCATAAATCAATCCGAGGACTGTATTATCTTAAGACATTATTTAAAACTGTTTTAAAATAAAAACGGACTGCCCTATATATGAATATTACCCTATGTTTAGCGTTTCACAGTTGGCAGCCTTTTTTCTGACGCGATATTCATAGACAGAGACAGCGAAGATTTAATGGTCAAAGTATCGCTACAAATGTTTTGAAGCATTTGATAGACCAATTAGAAAAACGAATTTTACAAACTGACCAATTAAAAAACGCTTAAAGCGTTTGCAGCATCGCGTTGACCGTACCCTTAGAAAGAGATACTTGCAAATTAAGCACACTATGTTATCTCTTCCATCATGATCGTAGATACGTTCGACAATATAAATCTAAGATGCGAGTTAGCAGATGGCAAGCTTGATCACGTGATCTTCGAGCAATCCGAGTGCCAAGAATTATTTCTGAACGCTACAGAACTGTAAATTGTCCTTTAAGGTTAGATTATAAAATGAAAATATTTATTTTTATGAATAAATAATATCCTATTAATTGAACATTTCTTTCGCTTTACTAGAAACTGATAATAGTCTTATCTAAAAATAGATCGTTACACATGAATATAGCAGATTCATATACAAGATGTGTTTTCTTAAAAGAAAATATTATATTGTAAAATAAATTTCAGCAATTTATAAGTTATATTACTTGATTTATTCGTTAGAATTTTTAATATATTAATATAATTTGATTTTATTTCATTCTATATGTGCAAGCTTTAATCTAAAAATTAACTAGCAAATTCTTTCAAATACGTAACTTCAAATTCATAAAGAGGAAAAGAATTAAAATTTACTTTCCTCGTTAAATGTTGTACATAATGTACTCCATCAATTTCTATTTGATAGCATTTGTTTCAGCGTTTATAGACTCAGACATTATAACAGTTCACACTATTTGTAAAATAGAAGTATTAAAAGAGATGAATGTACATTATGTGTTAACGAATCAGAATCATGTTTACATCGTCATAAATATACAGGTTATGAATTTAATTTAGGCGCGAAAATCTGCTCTGCAAGCTCGGTCTTTGAATCCGGAATGGATCGAGCAGCTCGATTGATTCTAGAAATGTTAATACCGAACGCAGATGAGATGATATTTAGCAGAAAGATAGAAGATAAAGAGTTGCCGAATGATTTTCGAGGATAAAAAAGCAAACAGACGCTTCCGGCATTTGCAATGCCGAATGCACCTCGTATCTAATAATAAGTAGTATGGTCGACAAAAATGAGAGAGAGAGGGATCGTGGAAGACCAATCTCCCTCTCATTCTCTTTTTTGTTATTAACTTTGGAAAGACATAAAGATTGGTCTTTTACGGTCTTTCTCTCTTTTTGTCGAATATAACTACTTAGATGTGATTGAGCAATCCATGCTCTATGTCTTTGTGTCGACTGCTGGAATAGCACTGTTATAGCAATATGCGGCGCAATTCGTTGGCATGATGATGATGGATGTAAATTCTGTACATAAAGTATGCAACATTTAATGCAAAACATGAAATAATAGATAAATATTCACAAAACATTGAAGAATGAGTTTACTAACTTCACAGCAGTCGATAAGAGTCAATATTGACAATAAATTTAATATAGTTACTACGAATTGCTCCAGTCAATTAGAGAACTACATAGATCACGTGACACTTTCCGAATCTCTGTTATACTATAGAGTCTGTACCGATGACTATGCGCACGCACGCACGCACACACGCATGTACGCATATAATATAAATTGATACAATTTGGAACATTTTCATAGAACAATTTCAAACAAAATAAAATAATCCAATTTTCAAGGTTTAAGTTTGATCTCTGATCTTATTACAGAAGAAACTGAAGGATACTAAATAGGAAAAAATCAAATTTAAACTTCAAAAAAGGGAATTAAAATTTTATTTTGTTTGGAATTGTACTAAATTGTACTTCACCTTCAGATATACATATATAGAATGGACTATTTAAAGTATTATAAGTAGCTGTGTGTTATTCCTAAAAGTATTCGTTGAATCAAAAATATGTAAACAAAAGTTTTATGATTCGAGGATGACATAAGATGTGACGTTGTCAAGGTCACTTTGAATTTTTTAAATGGAACCCCCAATTTTTCATTATATATTCTAACTTATCTCGAGAGCTTTTCAAAATAAAATAATAAAATATTTTTTTATTAAATATTTTTCGAGTTATAAGGCTTGAAAGTTACGCCGCGGTCTTAACATTACTCAAGATGTCCGACCGACGATTAAACTTGTGAATGTTGTTTAGGATTATGACCTAGATAACATTTGTTAATTGGAAACTTTGTTTTCACTGAAAATTCATTTTTACATAAAAATGAAAATAAGAGATATAGCTTCCAATGATCTTAAGTTTGACAAATGTTATCTAGGTTGTGATCCTAAATGTAACATTCAAATAAACATTCAAGAAATTTTAATCGTTGGTCGGACACCTTAAGCGCATTCTACAATGCAGTAGTAAGACTGCAATATTAAGACTGCAATAGTAAGAGGAAGTAAAATATAGCGTAAAGCATTAAGACCGGGAGTAAGCGAAATTGTTATTCTCATTTCGCCTTATTACTTTACTGCCAGCCAAGCAAAGCTTATTATGAGATAAGGCGCGATAAGGCGCGCAAGAACTTCTTACTTTCTACTGCTTACTACTATTGTAGAATGGGCTTTAAGTAATACTGATGCCGGCGAGGCGGTATTAACTTTGAAGCCTTATAACTTGAATCGAAAAGTGTTTAATGAAAATATATTTTATCATAGTGTGTGAAAAGCTTTCGAGTTCTTGATAAGCTACAAGAATATGTAACGAAAAATTGGAGTTCTATTTAAAAAATTCAAAATAATTACTTATTCTGATCTTGATAACGTCACCCAAGGTCAATCATCTTATGTCTCTTTCGAAATCAAAAACTTTTATCTAAACATATTTTTCATTCGATGTATAGTTTTAGAGATAATAGCTTGTAACACTTTAAATGCCCCATTCCATATATGTATTTATACTCTGACACAAAAAAATAGTATATTTTAGTTCTTATGATTTATCTAAATATATCGCTACGCGTCGCTGATTGTATATTTATTCAGATTATTGCTTGCGTATCTGAAAATTGTATTAGTTTGATCTAATGAAAAGGTAACGAGCATTGTAGCAACTATCCTCGGCCTATGTTATTAAAAAGTGTTATACATATTTAGAGTTGGCTGTGATGTTATGTGTAATCTGCGAGTCATTTGTTTTTAAATAATGAGCACAGTAAGTTGTTTTATCGCCCAGAATGGATTCCGATAGGAATTATTCAATTATTTTTTAGATTTATATTGTGTTTCCTAAGAAAAACGGAGAAATGACGTTTTTATTAAAAAATTCGTCTGAAAGTAGAAAAACACAAAATATTTCTACTATTTCAAAAATTAAATCTAACAAAAACCTATAACATGTTTTTTAAATTAACTTTGTAACTCTTTTTTGCAATTCTACGTAAGTACACTATATTTGAATTTTTAGGTAAACAATGGTTCCATGATAGAAAACTCATCGGACCAACGTTCCATTTTAGTATATTAGACCAATTTGCTGTGATACTATCTGAAAAAGTAGAGATCCTGACAAAGTGTTTCGAAAAAACAATAAAAGACAATCCAGGGAAAGCCGTTGATGTTTTTCCTTTTATAGTCAATGCTACTCTTGATATTATCTGCGGTAATGTAGCATATTTTTAATTACAATATATAATTATAATATTTTTTGTGAAGAAATGTTTGTTGCACAGTATGTTTTATGCTAAATTATGCAAAGTCTCGTCCGGATGGATATATGTAGTAACATTCTGTTGCACTAACAGGAAATTTAAAGCTTGATGAGAAAAAGATTGACTATCAGACGGCATCAAATGCGCATGCGCGGGCACGTCTTCATTGTTTTCCTATTGTACGTTTCCTCATATGATTCATATGATCCTCAATTTTACTAATCTTTTTTCTCTTCATATAATGAAAAAATCAGAATGTAATTCAAGAAAGAAGAAGAACTCTTCATCGAAGAACCATCTTGCAGCTCTCCAAGAGGTCTTACGTTTTATAGATGTTCTCTTACATAAAGAGGCTGGTCGGTCTCGCTTCTTCTTTTTATCCTTATCGGTATCTCCTTTTCGCTCTGAATGTGATGATCGAATGTCTCTATCGAGTTGAGAGTTGCTTGATCGCGAAACCGATTTCTCTTTTCGAAATTTCAGACTTCGATGAAGATTTTTTGGCAGCGCCGAATCAAGAGGGGCCAAGAGAGATCCGCATATTATAGGCGTGTATGTATTTACTGGATCTATATTTGTAGAATGCAGATGGACAATCGTCACACTTTTCTATTTTTAGTTAGAGGATTCTCTCCTCCTTTTTGCTTGTTAGTTAACGAACGAGTTAATCTTTTCTCTTCCAGTTTCTCCTGCTCTTTATCTCACTCTATCTGGTTTACCTACTTCTGTGGGATTAAACAAGGATAATGCGAATGCTCTGATGACTGTTTGGTTCTAAGCTTGTTGATGTCAACATTCAGCCTTGGAATCTGATCAGGAAGTCCTAATGAAGAAATTCTTCTTCCAAGACTCTCTCTTTTCTGAGAGCTCTTAGATTGAATCCGGAGTGCAGATCAGCTTTAAGAAATAATTCTATCAAGAGAAATGATTTTAACTGTAAGGATAGATTGTTTTGTGTACCCTAGGAAAAGCTATTTCCTGAAGTCAGATCTACAACATTCACTAGGCCTTGATGCCCGGTTAGTCATTTCTAAGATCAACGATGGAGATTAAGATATATTAACTAATCTTTTTTACCTATTTCTTTCTAGAAGAGCTCAAATTAAGAAATCAGCTCTTAATCTACTTGCCAAAAATATGGCTAGTACTCTCCCTGTTTTTTGGTACTTTCTTCGGTGAAATTAAAATTCTGAAAATAGTCAATGGTGACATTGTCAAGATTTCATTGGCTACTCGTACAACATTCTTCTTTCAACAATTAAGACAGTGTTACATACATTAAAGAGAAGAGTGTTAATAATTAATAGGTAATCAAGAATTTAAAATTATATTCGAAGAAAATAATTATTGTGATATGGAATCCTTGAGACTTTGTAAGACTTCGTATGGAAAACACGAAATTTCCAGATTCACGTATTTCCTGATTTCAATCTTCGCAAGTCTGTTATAAAAACTTCTCGATGTAAATTTATACAACAATTATTGAATGATTTCTGGTAGGTAAGAATTATCATGACAAAATGTTTTAGAACAGGACTCGGCAAAATTGCACTTCTCGGCCGATTTTCGCCGGTTCCGCCTTCCGCTATTCCCCTCACCTCTCGCCCCGCGTTCAGTTGAAATGCCACTCGATGTTTAGAAGCGTATAACGCTCATAGATATGAGATCCACCTGCTTTGGGTACTCACGCTATAAACTTCATTGTATTTTTTTTCATTCATTACATAACTAAGATAGAATGAAGCAACGCATAAGATTGAGTGCTCGACAATTATGCAGTCTCGTTCGGATAGACAATCCCATCCATTCGCTCAAAATAAGCAGATCTGTGGGCTTTAAATTTATGAAGATTCGTACCCGTACACGCGCAGTTGGTACCGCTTGATATTCAGCCTTTTTTCTTTCAAGCTTTAAATTTCCTGTTGGGGATAGTGCAGCGGAATGCTACCACATATGTTCATTCGGACGAGACATAATTGGAATCGAATTTCACGGTAAGATTGTTCAATTAATCAATGTTATCACTCATTCTATGGATAGTAACAAAGAAAGAAATATATTAATTTAAATTCTAGTATTATAAATGACTAAGGATTATCAACAAAATTAGTTTTTAATTATCTTACAGAAACGGCAATGGGTGTGGATGTACATGCTCAAGAAGTCGTAAATAAATATGTATCAACAATACATCAGTCAGTTTTTATAAAATTCTTATAATATTATTAATAAAATTCTTATAATGTTATTAATAAAATAGTTAATGATTTATTACTTAGAGTCAAGAATTAACAATAAAATTTAATAATTAATTACATATACAATTTCTATAAGTTGATTTTTAATTATATTTTCAGAGCTTCCCTATTAATAATAGATCGAATAATTCAACCATGGTATTGGATTGACTGGTTGTACTATTTATTGCCTGCAGGGAAACAGTTTAAATCAACGCTTGATATATTACATGGATTTACAAAAAAGGTATATTATAGGAACTTTAATAACACATATATTTATATAGACTTAACATTTAAGAATAATGTTTAAGTTTCACTACTTTTTTTTACATTACTTCATTAAAAGAAATTTCATGTTTACAATTAATATGATAAATTATAGGTAATAAGTAAGAAAAAGGTTGAGCGACAGTCGCAAAATACGAAACTCGAAAATGAAAATAATGAATTTAACATAGGTGAGATAAATTTTAATTATATTTCATTCATTATACATATCTTTCTATTTTGTAAATATTTCTTAGTTAATAAAACTTATTGTATCAGGTAAGCGAAAAAGAAAAGCGTTTTTAGATTTATTATTGGACCAAAATGAGAAAGACGACACTCCTTTGACTGATGATGAATTGAGAGCACAAGTCGATACGTTCATGTTTGAAGTGAGACATTCGAAGTTAAAATTTTCTAATTTTTAATATAAAATTTTTTCTTATTAATTTCTCGGCAATATCTGTGTAAATAGAAAGTATATATAAAATAATATGAAATTATAATAGGGACACGATACAACTGCTGTTGCCATAACCTGGGCATTGTTCCTCTTGGGCAATAATCTCGAGCATCAGGAAAAAGTTCACGAAGAACTCGAGGAAATTTTCGGAGATTCAGAGGTACAAGCCAGTGTAAAAGAACTGTCGCAATTAAAGTACCTTGAAAGAGTTATAAAGGAGACACTTCGAATATTCCCAAGCGTACCTTTAATCATGAGGAAACTAGTAGAAGATGTAAAACTAGGTAATTTAGTCTATTAATTAAGAAAAATATTTTAAAGAATTTACAATACAGGGTGATCAGAATAAACGTTTGTCCTTAAAGTATCATATTCCTGACTTAATTTTAAGATAATTTTTCCTTTACGAAAATTTTGTCTGAAACTTAGTTTTCAAATTACGAATTAATTAAAGAAGAAATAGAAGTTAACTTATCACGGACGTGTAGAAGAGACGGGCAAGAGTGGCGCTCGCGATTAGACGCGAACGCTTTAGACGCGAGGTGCATACTGATCGGACGCATACACATGTTTATAAAAACACGTTTCTTCTTATTTCTGTACACTATCTCTTTGTCTTTCACATACTTTAAATATGCTAATTAATTCGTATTGTCTAATTTCGCTCTTTTATTACATTTCTCTAATAATTTTTATCAATGTAATTAAAAAACAATCCGATACTCAAAGGGTTCAATATTCATTTTAATTTCATCATTCTAATTTATAATTTAACAAAATTAGCACATTTAAAGTATGTGAAAGACAAAGGCCCGTATTCAGAATGCGCTTTTATTGATAAAAGCGTGTTTTATCTCTAAAATTCTATAGTATGTGTAACGTAAATTGTAGCACGTTAGCGCGCTAAGCGCTCATTGTAAGTGCGTTCTGAATACGGGCTAAAGAGTGTAGTAAAGGGGAAATAAGAAAAAACATGTTTTTATATAAACGTGTGAATGTGTCGTGTATCGCGCACGACGAACATCGCGCTGATGTGCCAGAGGCATTAGAATTAAATCAGGAATATTATGCATAGTCTACAATGTGCAATAACAGTAATTGATTAAGGAGTAGGCGTAGAAATCGACCAATCATAATTGATTGTTTTTCTTATATTCAACTATGATTAGTAGATTTCTACATCTATTCCTTTATCCACTACTGCTACTGTCTATTGTAGACTATGCATTACACTTTAAGGACAAATATTTATTTTCTGAATCACTCCATATATAATTTATAAAAGAAGTTAAATGTTATAACGCAGAAAAATTAAAATATTTAAAAAATAATATTCATACATACAATTTACTAAAAATTAAACAAGTATAGTATATTTAAAGATTGATAATAACATTATAATAATTTGACAGAAATTTAAGTTTCAAATATTAAAAAAACGTTTATGTGAATAAAGACAATATTTTATATAGACAAGTACATAGTTCATTTTATCAATTTATTTCTTCTATTTTAGATAGTTATACACTTCCGAAAGATACTTTAGTTATATTGGCCATCATGTTAACACATCGAAGCTCGGAGATTTGGCCGGACCCATTAAAATTCGATCCGGATCGCTTCCTTCCAGAAAACTCGCAGAATAGAAATCCGTATGCTTATATTCCATTCAGCGCCGGACCAAGAAATTGTATAGGCCAAAGATTCGCTCTACTTGAAGAGAAAATCGTATTGACTGCAATTCTCAGAAAATGGAGAGTGAAAAGTGTAAAAACAATCGATACGATTGAGTATGGCAGTTCTCTCATTATGCGCCCAGTTGAAGAAGTATTTATACATTTTACGCCAAAGAAATAAACAGTTTCAGCAAAATCAATCAAATCAATGTCGTTTTTCCATTATAACAAGGTCTTTCTATCTTTTGATTATTAATTGAGTTTTGATTTCCTTTTTGATTATTAATGATTTAAAGTTTTCAATTTTACCATTGTTTTAAAGAAGTATTTTGCGGTTAAGATATTTTTTGACACTGATTGGTTTATAAGTCAAGAACTAGTTTTTGACAAAATATTTTTATGATCAATTTGCTTGCAATATGGTTGATTACAATTATGTTGAACCTTTTTCCTTTCATATAATTTGTTTAATCCTTATCTTTTCATATAAGTTGCTTTTCCATAATTTAATTCGATTAGATTTTATCATAATTTTTAAACATTTTCATCGGTGTTTTATTTTCGATATTGAATATCCTTAATTAAGAGAGAGAGCTCGCTATAACAGATTAATCATCACTTATATTTTGTATTTAATATAAATTTTGTTTCTCTGAAGAGGCTAAAAAATGAACCGAAATATGTAAGCATGTTGATTTTAATAAACATTATTTGGTTACATTTGTATATTATTTTGCATCGATTATCGCGCTTGACTCCTATTTGCTCTTTTTTTACTTAACTTTCTTTTGAGTAAGGAGTCTTCGTGAATTAATTTGCGTTCAGCAACCATGGGAAATCGGGATACCACAAATTACAGAGTACCATTGAGATACAGAAATCATTGTTTTTAGAGTGTCCAAAATATTTAGATTGATAAAACTGATCATACAATTGTTGTTTTGCTGCTTATGTGGAATTACAAGTGAATGGGGATAAGAAAGATCGAAAACGAAAATATCTTCCGCTTGATACGCACGTCTATCTTCTTCCGCTGTTATTCATCTGTTTTATCAATTGTCGATCGATTTGCGGATATCTTCTCTAAACGCGCCACTCTCGTTCCGACACTTATTTTGTATCTACCCAGCAAAGTTGTCATTTTAATATTAAATTCAAGTCATGTTTGTACAAATGATGTCAAGTAACCAAAAAGTTACCATAGGTTTTATTTGATGACATTCCATAATGTCAGTATGACTGGCATCATATTGACATCATTAGTCGCTAGTTGGATGGTATAATGGTCAGTAAAAGACCATGATGTAAGTAGACATGTATGTGCTCGTAACTAAGACAAATTTGTGCATAGCAACGCGCTGACTTCATTTTCCATTGTTTTACAATACCTTATATATTCGCATTGTTATATGATTTGAAATGATTAAAAAATATATTAAATATTAAGTGAAAAGTAATAAATAATAGTAAAAAAGTAATAAATAAGTAATTATTTATTAAAATCCACCGAGAAATGCAAAAAAAGGTCAAATTCTGATTGGCTGCAGCAGAAATATACGCAAGAATATACCATGTCTACTTGCATCATGTAAAGGACAAAGATATAATATCCATAATAAAGGGTATGCCTATAAAGAATGTAATCACATGAGAGTCGAGCGATCAATCAAAATTATTATCAAGTTACGTTTTATGATAAATTCAAATGTATTATTTATCAGTATACTTATAACGTTTCTTGTAATACACTTTACAATTATAAAAGATATTAAACACAAAATAAATACTAAAAAACAATATTATAAATATAAAAATATTATAATATAAAAAAGAATAAAAATAAAAATCTGTAATATATTCCAGAAATTTATTTAAGATATCTTCAGATTGGTTCGTGATACCACGCGAAAGAAAAAATGCTAAATATATCTATACCCTATATCGGTTTGATTAATAAAATATAAATTTATAAAATTACTGTTTTTATTCCAGTTTTTTTTAAATTAATTTCTCAAGAACCAACCTCAAGGACCAAATTTCTCAAGGACCAAAATCAATAAAAATGACGTTATTTTATTTTAATGCTTAAGGGTTAAAATATCATATAAGAAATAAATTTTGAAAAAGTATAATAAAGTTTAATGAATATTTTTTTATTACTTACAATTAGCTAGCTCTAGATTATGAAAAGTGTATTATTTTTTCAAAAATATTTTTCCTATAATTTATTTCAAATCAAGAATCGAAAACTTTTATCCATTTTGAAATGTAATTAATTATTATTTTATTATATATACTAATATTATTAATTAATATTATTATTAATATTATTAATAATGATTTAGTTATATTAGTAAATAAACCAAGAAAACACATAAACAACATTTTCATTATTTTCTTATACTGTTTGCATTAATAATATCAAAATATAATCATGGGAAAAAGCAATTTTTTTGCACATACACATCTCGAAAATTCTTCATTGCTAATGCTGATTCAAATATATACTTTATTAGAACTTTATCTTTGATAACGGAGATATTACATTTCACGCTATTTAAGCAAACTGCTTCATCTTTTGAAAATGAAAAATATTTTACCGGTAGACTTTTTGTTTTTCGATAATAATTTTTACAATCTTTTACTGCACATTCATTTTAATCTGTGATCACAAAATACTATCGCTTTATAAGCCGACGTGCTTCGCAGGCATGATTAATTGCGATCATGGACCAAATTTGTAAGCATACTCTGCGACTTTTTCTTAGGTAAAGGAATTTTTATACAAGAAAATGTAAACGTAAAATCTCGACAGTCAGATAAATTTTCACAATTATCAGAGCTTTCCACTAAACAAATTGGGCGCCACAACTGTTTGCTTTATCGCTCACAACGCTTTAACGT
>Ga0157364_1005812_pt1 | contig 12619 bp, 3 predicted proteins | sample AttsexASBM2_FD_111476 | JGI IMG/M metagenome (GOLD analysis project Ga0157364, IMG submission 111476) | Fungus gardens microbial communities from leaf cutter ant in Ribeirão Preto, State of São Paulo, Brazil - Atta sexdens ASBM2 | ecosystem: Host-associated > Fungi > Mycelium > Unclassified ... | reverse complement strand
TTCTATGGGGTTATGTTGACAGATGCCCAAGTTTATTGTATGACGTCTATGATCTATTTATTTCGACCACCACTTACCGCTAAAGCCATCTATAGAAAAACGGCGGAAGCAAAGTTGTACACCGATAGTATAACGTCTTATACAATTATACAATAAATCTATTTTGGTCTCATTCATCGCATTTTGTTTAACTAAATACAAATTTAGTACACTGGTGCAATTTTTATTCGCCGAATACAACATGAAACTCGCATGGTAATAGTGTAATCTAACTGAATGCGAAGATTTTTTTGGCACTGGGGCAGAGGATATTGATCGAATCTGTGGCATTGAAAAAGTTCGCACTCAGTATGCACTAGTGCGGTCTGCCAATTCGCTGTATAATTTTCATGCCCTGATCACATGCGCATATGTTGTTGATATTTCTTATTGTGATAGATATTATTTACTGCTTTCAAACATAAATTCACTGCTTTAATAGCAAATTTTGTTTTAAAAACAAAAATAATATAAGAAGATAATTTCTTTTTTAGGGCAGATAATTTATTTTTAAAGCATTGAATTTGTGTTTTTAAAGCAATGAATTTGTATTTTAAAACAGATAATTTGTTTCTGGAAACGTGTTACAACTTTTTTTAGCTCTGTTTTATTTTGCCCCCAAATCGGAGCAAGATGTATTAATTTGGATTTTGATATTTTACTCATAAACATCCTAAAATTCTTTTTGCAAATAATAGCATAAATCTAAATAGTTGTTGCGTCATGTGTAAAAGAAATAAATATATATGTTATAAATAGAGAAATATATGTATTTTTCTAAAAATTGGTACATACAACCTCAGTCTCCCCTATAAGAGATAATTTCGTTATTATTTCGCTGTCAAGAAAATATGTACATACCAATCGATTGTTAACTTCGATTAATTTTAAAATCGAAGAGGAAGTATGGCATAAGAAACAAACGCATGTTTAAAGTCGCAAGTTATTTAATAAATAGATGTGCTAAGTTAGATAATTCAGAAAACTTGAATAATATGATATAAATGATTTCACAAATTTCAGATTTGATGGACTTCGCTTCGCGTAGAAAGTTGTAAAATATATTTTTAAAGCAAAAAATTTTTGTTTTATGTAGTAGAAAAAAGATATCAAATTTTTTTGTTAATAATTTTTTTTAATGAATAATGCGATAGCTAAAACCCTAATTTACACTCAACGATTTGACTTGTACCTTGACCTTTATCCTAACCTAAAAGAGATTTTGAACAGTTAAACAGTGTTTACCCAGACCTATAAATATTATGGCCCGTATTCAGAACGCGCTTTTATCAATAAAAGCGTGATTTTATCTTTGAAATTTTATAATATGCTTGATGTAAAGTATAGTATGTTAGCCTGCAACATCGTTGTAAACACGTTCTGAATATGAGCCATAATATTTTTAGCTAATGTAAGTCGCATTTAGTTAAAGCTCTAGGATACTAAAGTAGCACACAGATCCTCTATTTTGGACCTACTAATCATACCCTATTAATAATACTAGGCACTTATTGGAGCTATAGACAATTAAATCGAAATGGTCATCAAAATAGCCAATAGGAAGGCTGGTATTTCGGCTCAGATAAAAGGAATGCGCTATTTTGGTAAATTAAATTTAGAGACTCTCATGTAAGTGCTATCTACCAGTATTTCTTTATACTTTATGCCTTTAGACTGTCTATCTATGTTAAAGCTGATTAGGTCGTGTGGGTTAAGAGAAGTCAGGGATCTTGAAAAAAATCCCTCATCTAATTAGCAAGATTATAGCTATTTACACTGTAGTATTTAGATTAGATTTAAAGTATAAATAGTGATATCTTTCATTTATTTCTTATATTTATTAAATATAAGAAATGTGTTTTACTCAAACACATTCATCTATTCTTATCTAATATATTGCAACTCCATCTCTTGCAAGATTGAACATCTACTGTTAGACACAGGCTGCGGTCAAAGTCTCACTATAAATGCTTTGAAGCGTTTGGTTGACCAATTAGAAAAAAGAATTTTACAAATTGATTAATCAATAATTGCTTTAAGCATTTATAGCATAGCATTGACTGTACCCACAGTTATTGCTTTGTTACCATTCTCATCGCTAGCATTCATATACACGTAATTTACAAATCGATATAAATCTTTCTTTTTAATTTTAGTTTCATAAACTCAGTATTGATTGCGTGTATACGTAATGCTGGGTGCTGAACTGTCCATAAGAGCTACAAAACTTTTGTATTAAGGAAATATCTACTTCAGATAACAGCTCTACGAGTTGAAAAAATGTAAGTTTTTAACTTTTTTTTCAATTTTATTATATTTTCGGTAAAACTTTCCCTTTATATAGTCAGCCCTAAATAATTTTGATCTTGATCATCAAAGTCAAGATCATTCATCTTTTTTGTCACTCGTTATTTATTAAAAAGTTATAAACAAAATAATTTTTATGAATACTACGCAATTTTCTAACACAGGGTACATATTTCAGTAATATTTCTTCTAATCAGGAGAAAATAAGATCGATCTCAATTGTTGGAATTTAACTTCTGTGAAGTTGTCATCATTTTTCAAAAAATGAAATTTTGGTCAAAGTTCCGAATGCACTCCGAAGAGTTCTGGAATTCCTGTCCAAAATTGAGAATAGTTCCGACGAATTAATATAAAAAAAAAAAAAATTAAAAATTTTGGGGTGCTAACTTCACAAAACGAAGAACGAAAAATCGCGATATCTTCTAAACTATTAAACCTAGCGCCTTAAATGATAATAACTTTTGATAGAACTCTTGTCACAGAACTGTCGACAGAATTGCCAGAACTTTAAAAAAGGGTAGCACCCCGCGAGTTCTGACGAAAGTTATTAACGCTCGAAGAGCTAGGACCAACGGTTTAAGAAATATTGCGATTTTTCGTTCGTCGAATCGAAAATTTCTAATACCCGAGGGGTGAAAATTTTTTTAAAGTTCTAGCAATTCTGTCGACAGTTCTGGGTAGCATCCCGCGAATTCTGACGAAAGTTATTAACACTCGAAGCGCTAGGACCAACGGCTTAAGAAATATCGCGATTTTTCGTTCGTCGAATCGAAAATTTCTAACACCCGAGGAGTGAAAATTTTTTTAAAGTTCTAGCAATTCTGTAGACAATTCTGTTTAGCACCCCAACAGTTCTATCAAAAGTTATTATCATTTAAAGTGCTAGATTTAATAGTTTAGAAGATATCGCGATTTTTCGTTCTTCGTTTTGTGAAGTTAGCATCCCAAATTTTTTAATTTTTTTTTTTTATATTAATTCGCCGGAACTATTCTCAATTTTGGGCAGAAATTTCAGAACTCTTCGGGGTGCAGTTCTTTCGGAACTTTGACCAAAATTTCATTTTTTGAAAAATGAGGTGCCAACTTCACAGAGGTTGGAATTTAATCATATTTCCAACATGTGACACTCAATATTTCAAAAACTGTTTATTTTTTAATTTCGTGCTCATGAGGACTTTTCAGATCATCATGATCTACATTATAGTAAAATTTCCACCAATTCAGGGATCCATTTTCCGTAAGATTTGTGCGGAGTCTTTTATTTAAAGTTCGCCTACAATTCTATGAAAATTCACAACCTATTCAGAGTTCTGACTTTATTTTTAATAGTTTCGAAGTTTCTAATAATTTAAATCAATAATTCCACACTACATACTAAAGAAGCTTAAACTCTAAAAGAGCAAAGTTCTCTCTCTTGCGGTAAAAATTATTTCTTTTCAAATTTTATCCGCTAAATTTAAAGAAGGGAAGAACACATTTAATATAAAAGATGAAAAAAGTCTATATGTAAGAATCAACATAGTTATTATAATAGTAAAATATATTTATACAATACATTAATTAAAAATGAAAAATGCATACGTTATTTTGTTTGTATGATCAAAATATGTTTTCTTGCGCACTAGTAGCATTGGCTCTTAATGGCTTTCATCATTTTCTGTATTATATTTATAAAATACATTAAAAAAATATATTTGTTACTACTGATTTGTTGATACATGATAAAAGCTTGTAATATTGTTTTAAATCTTCACAAATTTATCAAATTATGTATTGTATAAAATATAACAAATTGAACGTTTATTACTGTAAATGCTTTATTGAAAGCACGAAGAACTATATCTGACATTGTTTAAGTATAGCTTCTTTACTTCTACAGAAGAATTTCTTATTTATTCACCAGAATCTCTAATTTTTAAAGAATCTCTAATTTATTTGCCAGTGCTTATTAATTACATTACAAGTAATAAATCATTATTGTAGTAATAATAAATTAGAATTCTATTTATGCATGGTAAGCGAAAAAATATCTTGGAAATATACGCACGCGGTATAAGATGTAGTTTGAACCAAGGATGATTTATACTTGTACAAATAAAAAGGAAAACTGCGCCAAGAATTTCCGTGATACATTTTTCTCGCAGCGGCAGCTGCATCCTTCGCAACTCCGCATTCATTTAGACGAAGTGCAGAGCCTCAAGTAAAAAGGAAGAAGGAAGAGGTGAGTCAATATTGCGCATATCAAGGTTAATTAATGACGAGCCGTTTCTTTTTAGATGCACTGCCATCCCTTCGCAACAGACACAATATGCCAGGTTAGTAATTTTCTCGGAAAATTTGTAAATTTTTTACTATGGCAACTACTCAAAATGGATTTTATGGAAACGATTAAAATATTAATCAACCACAGTGAGGGATAAATATTTGAAATAATAAATGAGCGTTAATTTCCTCAACAAAGAGAAGATAAGATGACAATTAATATTCAGATCTTTGCAAGCGAAAACACGAAAGCAAAAAGAAAAAAGATGCACCTAAGACAAATTTACAGAAAGAATGCTACGCTATGCTGCAAGACTGTCCCATGAATAGATGAAGAGAAATAGAATTAAGGAGTTAGCAGAGCTTGCAGCTTTCATGCAACATGAATACACATAAGAGCATATGAAAGACGCAATATTTCTCGATGCTTATGTTTAAAATATGTTCAAGAGAATTTCAGTTTAACTATTAAAAGTTCATCATCAATATTTGACTTTTTGACACATCTTATTCTGAATAAATAAAATGTGTCAATTAAAAAGTTCAAGTTTTTACATAAATGTTGAATCAACATTTCAGAAATGTTGAAAAGACGTTGTAAAAACATTCAATGTCCATTGAATTTATATCTTGCAGATATTGCAACTCGATATTCAAGAACAATTCAAGACTTTCAATTCAATTTTTAATTTCCAAAAATATCACAAGTCTCTGAAATAACTTTCGTACGAAACTAAACAAAATATTTTCAAAAATTTCTTTTCATTTTGAAGCTCTTGAGTTGCCTTCAAGCTTATTTAATTAGAACATGGATGAAAAATCTTATAATGTTATGTTTTTTATTTTGTCTTGTATAATGGTTTTTTATTTAGATATATAATTCTATCTAATAGCGATGCCGCATTCTGCTCTTGAATGAGCTGGAATTCTAGATTATAAGAGTATCGCAATTTTTTTATCTGAATTAAATGCTGAATTTTCCTATGGCTATTTCGACTTTGCTATTTTTTGCTCCATGGTCTATCATTCAATAAACGTAATTCTTTAATATATGGTTATTAAGACAAATATTAAGACATATGAGGAACCTTTGCGCTACTCTTTTAATCAGTCCTCTTAATTAGTCCTCTTTTAATGTATGCGGTGAGACTTCTGCCATAGAGCGCGTGTAGAGCAGGCTAAACTGAGTCGAAAAGTTCTCTATCATTTTGCAATTTTCGCAATAACGAGATAATTAAACTAAACTAAAAAAAACTAAAAATTGCTGAAAATTGATCTTTAATAATTTTTTACTCAAATAATATCAACTTTACAGAAAAACTGCAAAAGATAAAAATTATTTATTTTCTTTTCATAGAGCTCTAAGAATTTTTTCAGAATTTTTTAGGAACTTTTTAGTATTTTCTTATTTTTACTAATGAGAAAATATGATATTAAAAAATTCTGAAAAAAATTTTTAGAGCTCTATGAGAAGAAAATAAATAGTTTTTGTCTCTTGTAGTTTTTTTGTAAAGTTGATAGTATTTGAGTAAAAAATTATTGAAGACTGAGAAAAATGGTTCGATTGTATCAACAAGATGTATATGGTTAAATACATTTTGGTTAAATCTTAAATAATCTAATAGAATTTCTGGCTATTACAATATAATAGGACTCGAAATTTTATGACTAGATTGTTTGGTAAATTATACTACAATATAAGGATCTGTTTAATATTTTTTAGTTGGATCTACAAAACTTCTTGTTATATTCACTAGACATTCGCAACGTTACCAGAATTCTGATTAACGCTGTGCATCCTGGCGGTTTTATCTTGACAGTTTTGTGCAAATTCGCACAAGTCGCGCAAGTCGAGCGAATACGTATATTATTTCGTACATCGCGTGATTGCGTATCGATGGCTGATCGTAGTCGAGCGTTGAGCATGAAAGAATGAAGTAATATATCGAAAGAATGAAATAAAATCCTGTGAAATAACGAAATTGCAAGTTCAATTGAATGAACAATTTTAATAATAAATCGTCGTATGTACTGTGGTCTGTGTCAAAAATTCGGAAAAAAAGTGGAAAGTATTGAAGTAGCATGACTGACGAAAAAACATCTTCTCTTCTTCGTCACTATTCGATCAACAAAAAGTTCTATAAAGTTAACGGAAAAAATTAATTCGCTCAATAAAAAATTCTGGTAGAATTTACGAAAATAATTGTTCGATCAACAAAAAAATCTGATTTAACTAGAAAGAATTAATCAAATTCATCCGGTAATTCTTACAAGAATTCTGATTCGTCCGTTTTTGAACAGACATACTGCTTGAATCTATAATACCAGATTTCCAAATAATACCAGATTTCTAAAACTCTTTTTTCAGTGTAATTTTCGGCAATTTTTAGTAATTAATATTTTATTAACTATTGCGAAAATTGCAAAATGGTAGAGGATTTTTCGACTCAGTTTAATTTATCTACATACGCTCTGTGACAGAAGTCTCGCCTAATACCCTATATATAAAGCTCTAGAATGAGTGACTTTTTAATTTTAACAACATTATTAGTCAATTTAGAATCAATTCAACATTGGAAAGATTATATTTTTGTGGAAAATAATACTTTCGTTCTTTAACTGACATTTAAAGAAATTAGTAAATTCTTATAAATACGGTAAAATCGAAGATAATCAGACAATCTCTATTTTAGTGTTCCTCATTCGCTATTTGCTATCTGCTAATAATTTCTATGTTCTGGAAATTTTCCGAACGCGAAGGAAGTTTTCATTCGTAGAAATATTCCGATTGGAAGAGCTATGGCCGTGAGGCAACGCGATGCTTTGGCTTACACTCGGTTAGCACTTAAGACGAACATTTAAATTTTAACGTAAATATAACGTTTCGTTTCCGTTTGTTTCGCCATTGTGTTCGCCACCACCCCGACCGGAAATTAAGGGTGTCGTGACGCCTATCTCCCGTCCAATTTCATTAGCCCGTTTCGATTTGATAAGACGCGACTGCGGAGTAAATGCATAAGTCGATAATAAATTGCATGCCAGATAAACACATTCACAATAAATGAGAGCAAATGGTCAGGATGTTTCAGAATAATTATAATACTCTATAAAAAGCCATTTATATTTCTGTTGTGAATGCAGCTATATTTTATAAAATTTATTATTATTATAAAATTAAACTAAATTTTGATCAAATTTTAACTATTCCTTAGAACAGAGTTTTATTTGAGAATTCTTATTATGTATATGTATATCAATAGAATTAATGTATTATAATAAAGTTGAGAACCAGTTAGAAACAAAAAGTTTAGAAAAAACAGCTAAAAATTGAATCAAAAGAATTTATATATAAAATATATTAAATAGAGAAAAATTAGAAGAAAGAAAAGAAAGAATTTATTAACACTATAATTTTGAAAGATTTGCATTTATATATACTATGAACCTCCGGCTTGTTTAAAATAAGATTCTGCCAGCTGGTTTTTTTGCAGAGCATCTATCTTATTTTAATAATAAAATAAATTTTTCTTTGATTTTTTTATAAAATCAATACATCCGAACTTTTTATTTGCATATTTTAATTCTGTAAAAAAATTTGCAATCCGTAAAACCGATTTGAAGATTTTGGTTGCTAATGATTTGTTATAATTGACATTACTCTAATATTTTCTTAATTTGATTTAAGGAAGAAACATGACATATTGCCGTAAGTGTTTTCCCTCTCGCTGCGTTACATTTTTCCTCGTTGTCAATCTCGAGAAAAATTCTAAGGATAGTTATTCTCTGTATTATGACTATCTCTCTTGTACAACAATGGATGCTGGCATTTTCTGAAAATGCAGATGACTGGATACATCGTATTCGTATACTACTTCTTTTTCCTTCTCCTTTACCTATCCTACCCTTTGAATAATCTTTAATGTCGCTTAGTCACGCATCGTTTTTCTATAATAGTTCATGTAGGAAATTTTTGGACACTCTATACCATGATAGGATTTATCAGATATCAATGCTTCGATCAGATATCAATGTGATCGAACAACAGCGAGAGAGAATGGGATAATAGTGGGAAAATCGAACAGAAATTTAACAAAAAGAGATAACAAATCATCCGGATTGAAATCATGGGATGATAAAAGTCGATATTCATTTCATGGAAGTAGTAAAAAAATTACAATAAATTAAATGAACGAAATGAAGTCTAAAATAAATAAGGGAAGCAGATAAAACTACAATAAATTAGGAAAAGACTGAAACAATTGTACTGTGAGAATTAGAAAGAGAAATTAACTAGGTGAAACTGAAAATAACTCGAGAGAGAAATGGATTTGAAAGATCTGGAATAACTGTAACGAAAAGGAAAACAACGTTCAGACTGCGGAGAGACAGATTCAAACGATTCAATAGAGATTGGATGTTAACAGATACCATAACGCATTTAAAAATGAGTTGGAAGAAATTGCTACGAACTGAGAAGGAATTGAAAAGGAGATAAAGAAAAATTGAGCGCGAAAAGAGGACTAGGAGAGAACGGATGGAGGGAGAATAAAAGCAGAGCAAGGAGAAACAGGAGAGAGGCTGGCCGCCTATGTCATCTACGGAGAAAAGACAGAGCTTAAAGCACGCTACCACCTATCAAGCAGTAAATGGTATAGCGATGTGCCCTTGTTGTTTTTCATGTGGGTGGATTTTACAACGCGAGATATTACTCTCCTCTCCCGCTACTCCCTTTTTCGTCACCACACCACTGTCAACCGCCGACCTTAGCAAGGTGTGGTCTCCATCCTGCAACTTTTATATCACTTTTTCCATCCACGTACGCCAACGAGATTGACATTCTTCAAACCTTCCTCTTCCTCCCCACCTTCTGCATTTTTGTTGCTTGTCTTTAACCTCTATTAACTCTTTTAATCCTAGCGCCGACTAGTCGGCATTCATGTGAAAACTGTGAGTTCTAGCGTCGATTATATTGGTATCCACGTAACGAGTTAGATTACATTTTTTTCATTAATGTAAATAAATGTATCGTATAAATAATGAAATATGAAAACAATTGTTTTTATTAAAATCTGGTTTTCATTATATAGTGAGAACTTTATTTTATAAGACTACACATATATGCAATTGTCTGATATGTATCAAAAAATGGACACTTACAGCAGATTTTCCCGTACAAGAAAAGCACATTCGCAAACATTTATACCAGAACAAAAGGATTAATTATCGTTTCTGAGTTTCCTCGTTCATTACAATGACCGATAGCCCGCGAATGATTGCAAAATAACCGCATCAGTGATTTATTTTATTCGTCTCACGTATCTACCCTTCGTTTACCATACATTACACTCATTGCTCATCATACGTCCGCTAATTAATCGTGTAATGAAAGAGGTTGATTTTTTCTGCTCTTTTCGATTTTTTCGACCTTCTTTAGGTGCCACTTTTACACGCAGCATGTGCGTTGACGTTAGTCATTTAATCTTAATCAGCCATCCGAGCTACCATTCGTTATTCGCATGAATGGGGAGATTTTTTTACAATTACATATATATGTGTAAAGTTAAATATTTAATATATTTCTTAAAAAAAAAAAAAAGATAACTATTAAAATAGAATTAAGGAAAAATTCAAATTAAAAAACGTTACGAAAAAATCGCGGATATTAGATTGCTGGTAAGTTTAAGTCGATAAAAATGACTTGCTTCAATCGATGAAAATGACCTACTTGATCTCATTTTCAGTCAAATCCAAAAACAATCCAAAAAGCCAGTAAATACATGATACATTACAAATGGAGAAAAATTCAAGGATAAAAGATATACATGAATGCAAAGAAATTAAAAAAGAAAAATACCAATAAAAATTTAAAAAATTAAAGATATTGGAGACAAACCATCATTTCACCATTGTTTTTGAATTTGACTGAACAGAGAATATAGACCATTATCATCGATAAAAGCAAATATTCAAATAAGAAAAAAAGAAAACTTTTTAGTTAGCTGAATCTTAAGCTAATGTTTAAATAAATTTATGTGAATTTATGTAATATCTACACATGTATCATTTAAATTGCAATTAATTTTTCCAAATTTGCCAAATTAATTTTTCGATTTTGAAACGCAAATCGATTGAACTACAATCATAAACATAAATTAAATTATTTAACAATTATTTACTAATTTAATGCGCATAGCATTTCAATATATTTAAATTAATAAAACGATTGTAATTAACACAATTTTTTCGGACTTAAAAAATACGTTTCAAAATTATGTATCTATATTCCATTAGTCGCAAAAAACTTATTTTTTAATCCCAAATTAATGATGTCAATTACATTTGTCTTCTTAACTTAAATATAAATTATTTAAAAAATATATAAAAATAATTTCTTTGTTTATTATCTATGTTCATCTATGTTATATTATCAATTTCTATGTTTTTGACTGTTGTTTTAAAAAAGCATATCTTATTTTTTATTTCTAAGTAAATATTTTCTTTTTCTAAAATGCTAAAAATATGATTGCTATTTAATTTAAAAAATAGTAATCATATTTTTTTTTATTCAAATAATAATTTAAATAAAATAAAATGTTTTTCTAATCGAAATAAATATTTATTTAAATATAACTATTTAATTTTAATATGTTCTATTTCTTTAATATAAAAAATTTAGTAAATATGTAATTACATAAAATACAGGACTCTCGATATTAAATAAAATTATCAAATTGACAGAGCAAATAAAAGTCAAAAACATAATTACGATAAATAATTAGAGAGTATTAAATAAAGAGTATTAAGAAAATTACAAACTATATAATTTACATATCTGGAGCCATGGTAGTGTCAGGCGCTAAGAAAAACGAATAGAAAAACGAGAGACACTGCCATGCTCCTTTACGCGAGCCGATAAATTGCAGCAAATCTGGAAACATAATTCTCAGTGATGGCTGATCAAGTTCTACATACGCTCAATTGATAGATATCACTCGGATTGTATAATGAAAGTACTTTTATTTTTTTTCTACGTGTGAATTCTTTGAATGATAATATTGCGATGCAAATCTCTAAATCTCTGAATTTTATCATCATTTTAAGAAACGTCGTCATTAATGTCGTCGACCAGCAGAATGCGTCTTATGCTAGATGGCGCTAGAGGTGCTGTAGGCGCTACACATGCTCGAATGCCTGTCCATGAAAGGGATAATGGTGTGCTCAGTTTGCAACTGTCTCTCCCTAAATCTTCGCCGTCTCTATCTATGAATGTCGCGTGAGGGGAAAAGACTACCAACTGTGAAGTGCTAAACATGGGGCGATATTTATAGTTCGTTTTTATTTAAAAATTGTCTTAAATAATGTCTTAAGATGCTAATACAGTTCTCGGATTGACTTGTGACATCTTAAGATTGTAGTAAAGATTGTCTTAAATACAAGAATCCACTATGAATACCGGTCTTTCGCGAGAAATTGGTATTGAATCTTTCCTTGTTTAACATTCTTTGTTTCTATAGAAAGAGAAATATAAAATGTGTTAAACAAGGAAAGATTATCAGCGAAGACTGTATATCTTAAAATATTATATTTAAGACGATTTGAAAATAAAAGCGGATTATGAATACTGCCCTATATTTAGCGTTTCACAGTTGGTAGCTCATGTCTACTATGAATAGTCATATGAATAGTCATATGAATAGTCACATGAATAGACAGAAAGCGCGAATACTTAGAGACACTGTCCAAGCAGACACTGCACACACCATGCAAAACTTTTTCCACCATTAAAACTCAGATGGAAAAAGACGCGCACTGAGATCTACGTTCTTTCTCGTGCGCGAGAGAAAGAACGCACCTGAACTACAATAAATGCATTCTTTTTTACCTGACCTTTACTAACATGAGAAAATGCCGTACCAAAAAAATTCTTAAAAAATTCTCAAAATTCTATGAGAAGAAAATAAACAATTTTTGTCACTTGCTGTTTTTCTGTAAAGTTGAGTAAAAAATTATT
>Ga0157364_1005811_pt1 | contig 12620 bp, 6 predicted proteins | sample AttsexASBM2_FD_111476 | JGI IMG/M metagenome (GOLD analysis project Ga0157364, IMG submission 111476) | Fungus gardens microbial communities from leaf cutter ant in Ribeirão Preto, State of São Paulo, Brazil - Atta sexdens ASBM2 | ecosystem: Host-associated > Fungi > Mycelium > Unclassified ... | reverse complement strand
TGCTTGCTCGCCTTTTTTTTTTACTTTGTATATATATATATATATATATATATATATATATATATATATATATATATTCTAATGCGCTCAGTCGGCCAGCCGTCGCACCCGCTTCTCCATGAAAAGGACGTTCTTTGTGCTCAAACGTCATGACGTTTCCTTTGTCGCGCCGCTTTTATTCCTTCACGACGAGTTTGTTACAATTGAGACGTAAATGGTTTAAGGTTAAGGTCGGAGGAAGTGTCTAATATCGTGTCAGATTTTTCGGGCTCGATAAGCGACACGATAAGTATTAGATCATCGTAAGTAAATTTTATTGATTCAACGTGTTAATTCGATAAAAACTACAGACAAATTGAAATATACAATATAAGTAAATTATTTATTGATTTTAGATTCGTTCAAAATGTTTACTTTTATATAAGGATCCTTTGGAAAGACTTGAGAGTAACAGAGTCACAAATTAAACATGGCTTTTCCGTTCCTGACTATTCGCTGATTATGCAAAATGAACTTTAAATCTTCGCTGTACCTGCTCAGAATTATTATGGAAGCGGTCCTAAAACAAAGGAATATGCATGATGCACCAAGAGAAGAGAATCGCCGTCAAGACAGCACAATCATAGATCTAGGAATTTGTGTGGGCGTTTCGCTACTCTGTTCGTAGCTTTATAACCACGTGGGCATACCTGACGAATTTCCCCTTTCACCGTTAAATACCGAGGGGAAATTGAAAGCCAACTAACCAGTTAGGCGGATGCATCTTCGAGAAATATATCTTGCGGCTGATGATTTATGAAATTGATAATCAAATTTTCATCGAAACGTCAAGAAACATATACTAAATAGCAAATAAGAAATGAAATCAATTGAAATCAATCGTAAAAACAAGGTCGAAAAATTAAAACTATTTGATAAACATAATAATAGAGAAACATAATAAATTATAATACCAATGACTAAAATAATAATAATAGTCATTATTACAATTGAAAATAAAATTATATTTATTCAACAGCCATCAAACAATTATTAATTTTATTATGATTATCTCGATCTTAGGAAAATATAATAAATATAACGCGGAAGAAAGAAGAGCGTGGGATGTACATACGTGCTGCTTTGCGGTCGTATGCGTCATCTCGTATTCCACAGTCGTCCAGTACGTAACATGAATTATCCTGTTTCTCAAATTATGCGACGCAGAGTACACGCATAAACCATTATTTGAATGCGTGTCAGGGCACGTAAACAAGTCGAAATATATCCATAAAACAACAAGAATTTGTTATGATCATGCTGTATGATTGCATCCGATAATTTTTCCTTTTTATAAAATAACATGAAAAAAAGTAGGTAATTCAACGCAAATTAAACGCGACTTTCGATATCGAGAGAACGGAACCTCTCGATATTGAAAATTATCGGTACGATTCCATTATCTTTTCAAGGGACGTGGAAGGAATCGCTTCACCAACTCGCGTAGGCGTAGGAAATTAATTAAGTTGAACGGTATTCTCGGAGAAGTCGATGCACGTCCATTTCCTCGCAATGACCAATTAATTAATTTCCTGTAAGACCATAGTTTCACGTTAGCAGCTAATGCAAAATTTCTAAAACGTTGAGTGTCTGCATATACTTTACAGATTAAACATTTAAAACAATTTTATACGAAGTATCAATAGACGTAGCCAAAAAAGTTTTTATGAACATAAAATCTTCAGTGATTGATTCAAAATTATAAAATGCAATAAATATTAGTCAGCTTGTTCTTATAATTTTTATCCTATGCTTTATATGAAACAAAGTTTATACATTTTGACGGTAAAGTATATACTTTTAAGATCCCAAATCTGACATTTGAACAATACATCTGACGATGTAAACTGAGAGAAATGATTTTGTTATAAGAATAAATCAAGGGAAAGCAAATGTGATTATGTGTGTATTTGTTAAAAAACTGATCGATTTGTTATGATTGCAAATTAATCGAATTAATTAAAATTCGTCAATGTAACAAATAATCAATAGTATCCATACTACCAAATAAGAGGCTCATATATATATATATATATTAGGTGTAGTAAAAGTCGTAGACAATTGCAGGATTCCAAATCGTAAGAAATTGACCAATTCTAATCAAGTATTCTCCCTACATTTAATTGTCGATGTCAAATGCTTGGTCGATTTCCTACTTAAGATTCCACGATCATTTACGAATTCTATGTAAACGAACCTAAAGTCTATCCAAAAGATAGGTTAGATTCTATAATTTGCTTCTAATACTAATAATTGGTTAGTATAGCAGACTAGCAGCAAATACAACAAAATTTATTGTCACATATTTACCAATCGCCGATTAAAGGTAGCTTGCTAAATTAACAAAATCCTTTCTTCTAGTGTGGTCGGATCGGTTCGAAATTCATGCAATCTACATGTCCGGCATATTAGAGCATCACGCGGCGATTCGAGGCGAGTCTAAAGAGATCGAACGAAGCGAGCAGACACGTGAAGCATGTAGAATCCCGCTGCGAAGCTATCTGACCTCGCTTACCTGCCTGCCTCGTCCGTCAGTCTATCGGACCTATGACTTACGTACGCGCGCATACACGCTCGTGTGTGCGTTCGTTGGTAGATTCGCGGGCTGGTAGACAAGCAGGTAGATAGGTATTTACGTACGCCGGAATAGAGTGCGACGAGTCTCCTCTCTCTATGTCAGACGACGTGTCTTAGGTTTCGCGGAAAAGATCGAACGAGCCGTACGTGAGGACGCGTACAAAAGACGACGATCGAACAAGAGTACCAAGAGTTCCCTTCGATTTCTCATGCGATCTTCTCCCTCTACCCATAGTCGTCGCGTTAGATTTCGCGACGCGATGCGACGCGATGCAACGCGACGCGTTCTCACGCATGCATCAGAGAGGAGAACAATCGCGTTTCCTCATTCCGACAAGATTTACAATCGACTATGATAATGTGATGCTGGAGAAAAACGATTTTTGCAAAATTAGCACTTCATTTTTAAAATCTCGATTGGGATAAAGTTTGATTGAAACATAATAAACTCGCGAGGCATCGAGAATTAAGAAATATTTTAATAAATTCATTTTAAATGAATAGATCTTTATACTCGTTATAATGTCTTTTTCTTTAATATTATTCTAATATTATTCTGAAGTATTACATAAGGTAGATTGTCCTCGAGAAAATCGCCGGGAAGATAATCACGTACGTGTTCGACTCGCAGCGGAGAATCAATCTCACTAATTGACCAAGCCGGAACACGCAGTGGATAGAGCGTCGCGCCGTAATTGAAAAACGTGGCGACGACGCCAAGGAACGCAATGGGTGCTTTTGCAGCTGGAGATTCTGGTTCGTTCGCCAGAGATTCCGTCCGATCGCGTTGCGTCCTCTCTCTCGGTAGTGCATTCCCTTCGGCGACGGAAATCTCTGTTCTGTAATCCCGGCGGCCGTCCTCGCTTCCCAATTAGCTGGATAGCTAATAAATCTCGCAGTGTACCCAGAACTACAGAAAGATTCTTCGAGCGAGAGAGTAAGATCAAGAATGAGAGGAAGAGCAAAGCGGAGCAAAAGGTAGGATTGAGAAGAGGAAAGGAGGAGGAGAAGGAGACGACAGGAGGGAGAGGATCCCGTCGTCGTCGTCGTCGTCGTCGTCGTCGTCGTCGTCGTCGTCGTCGTCGTCGTCTTCGTGAACGAAGAGGTGCTCGTAGAAGAGAGGCGTCCACTATTCGCGAGGGCACAAGGCCAAGTGCACGGCGCGCCTTCTTCCCGCTTGGAGGAACCAAAGTGGAAACGCCGCGGATGGCGATATGCTGATGATCGTGCTGGTAGTGCTGGTAGTGATGCGTTACCTGCATAATATAACGCGAGTCTGGGCGCTATGCCTCGCATTAAATACTCTCCATGACTCGTCCGATCACCTTCACAAATGTGCTTTATATCGAATACGCGATATATACGGATTAACGAGTCTCGTGACATTGTAATAGATTTCTTATTGTACGTGATTCGTTTTCAATATACATTTGCAACTTTCATTTGTAACACACATCACAATAATAGAAGTGAAGTTTGAAATCAACTTGACTAAAATTCGCTTCTAAAAATATCATCGATATTAATTTCTGCTATTCGAACAGAAAATAAATTAAGATTAGAAACGACGGAAATGTATTTAATTACAAATTATTATACATCTATTCTTATAATTATATTATATATCTGTGTCTATAACAAGTGCGTAGAAACGACGAATCGTGATACTCTTTAAGAAAACGCGAATCGGAGAGACACTGCGTGCTGCCAGTGGTTCGTACGGACGGTCTTGACAGCCTTTCGAGGGAAAGGAGGAATAGGGAGAGAGCAAGGACAGAGAAAAAGAGAGAGGGACGAGTTTGGTATGCGCTTCGCGCAGCGGGTTCACACACGACCGGCCCAAAGGAAAGGACTTCAGAGCTCCGACCGTTTCCTCCACCACGACGTTCGTCGAGCCCCCCGTGGACGCGAAGATACTCCAAAGCGAAGAAGCATCGGCCAAGTGAGCATGGCGACATTTTTTCCTCTCATGTATCCTCCTTCTTGCCTCCCGTGTAACACGCCATTGCATTCTGCACCTGCTTGTATTCGCACACGTCCACCCACTGCCGATACGTGCGTGCGAATGTGTATACAATAACATAAATACGGTCGAATGTAAATCTTGTAAAGAGGAGGAGGAAGGATACCGCATGATTGCAATCATTCTCGCGGCGATCGTTTATAAAGGGAGCAATTTCGGAACGGCGGCGAGAGAACAAGGAGGACCGGTTCGCGTGCGCGGAAGTTTCGACAAATCGGCTGCGCTTCCGCATTAAGAATGTGCAATTTATGCGTTTCCCAGTGAACTCAATGCACGATGAATCTCGCTTCAATGGGCACTTGTTGATCTCTCCGAAGTCACTGCTCTTGAAGACGAAATCGCACGTTTTTGTCACTAAAAAATAATGCAACAGTTGCTCGGATGTTGCTCATCTCCTTCGTTCTTTTGACAATGCAGCTTACTTAATTATTTCTCATAATTTCTTTTCAACATTAAATTTTTCATTTTTCATAACTTTTACAACTAAACAAAATATTCAATTGTATAAAATCATTTTAATCTTATTTATACATAATCATGTTCAATTCCTAAATTAATTTCAGTAGTCTGTTATTTTCATGTTAGTTCATTTTATAATCATTTGCATCGTTGAATTTTATTTAATTATTTAGATTTCATTTTGTAATATAATAATTAATTTTTTATACTATTCTCTCATAATTTCTAACATTTATATATATATTTATATCTAAAAATAAATCTAATAACAATTAGATAAAGCAGACAGAGAAAATATCTTGCTCAACAATCGATGACAAATTGTACAGGTCATTATATCGGCAGGATGACTATTACGTTAATGGAATTAAGATTAATGCTGGCGTGGGAATATCGCGAGTATGTGTTGTGTCGTTGCAATCGCTGGTTTTCGTTGAGAGATTGTCTTCGCCAGGAGCCAATCGGTCGGGAACTGGCAATCAGGAAATCTTTAATTCGCGCGAACGTAAATCTCGATGACGGGTCCGATGCGGCTAGCCGTGATTGTAACCCCTGCGGGCGATCGGCGCAAAGAGAGCAATTTCGGATCGCCAGTCTCTCCCCCCGAAGACCGGTTTGCACGGAAGTTTTAACAAATCGCTCATGCTTCCGCATTCGAAATGGTGCAATTTACGTGTGATTAGAAAAGGGCTCGGCGACGCGCAGGGATGCGCGACGCGAACGATCGCGCGATGTAAATCCCGCGAGCGTTATTCATTATTCACGTTAGCGTCGCATATTAACGGCACTAATATATTTGAACAACCTTAGATGCCGCTTACGGGCTTAGCGGAATTTATTCATGACGCTATTAAGTACACGATGTGACCAGTGGTTACATGGAGTAGCTGATGATTCTGCGAGCAACATTGAACAAAATAAAACACTGAAAGTTTCTTGTCCTCTTATAAAGAGATCATAGTCATTACATGATTATGTTTAATGTCTAGCAGAACTATTTTCAATTTTCTTTTTTTTTTTGACATAAAAATAAGAAACAATTAAGTCAAAGATTTATTTCAAGAATCATATATTCAAAAAGCAAAAAGAGATTTTTTAAGATGTACATGTTAGATTTCAACTATATATTATACAACGATGAAAAACGGAATAAAAGAGAATTGATTTCACATTGTGCTCGTAATTTTGGAACACGCGATAGATTGAAAAGGCAACAAAGATATTGGCGGGAATGGAAAACGCTTATAAGGCCGCAGGGCTCACTTTCGAGACGCGAATGTACACCTGTTAGACCCCTGACTCACGTCGTTCGATCCTCGTGGCGTTCCACGACGCGTCTTTGAACGGGCTCCTTCATTTTCGTTTCCCGCTCGGCGCTCCTTCATTCCCGCTGCTGGTCGCCGCCTCTTACGTGATGAATGCCGCTCGGCCGAACATCGTTTATCATTATACGTCCATTATCGAAACTACAATTGTCGGAATTAATCACGTGTCTGGGGAAAGGAGATTAAACGTGCCACAGACACGGTTTCCAATTCAATTCGATGAGACTCTTTCTCTTTTGTGTTTCATATAACTGTGTATCACAATTGCCACACTTAAAAAACAATTTTTATAATTAAAATTTCGATTTTAATCGAAACTTTTCAATGATTATTGTATATTCAATGATTATTGTATATTTAAAATCGTTACGTTTTTCCGTAAGATTAATTATAACAGACAAAAAAATCGCTAAATTATTTTAAGCAATTGGATACACGTAATTCTTGAAGAACAAAGACACAACAGCGTCCACGTGGATCCAACGGCGTCTCGTGACCACGTTTTACCATTCATAGTGGCGCCCAGATTAAAGACATTGTATGCGTAGGTCTGTGTATGTTCTGTTGCGTTCAACACACCGGCCAGTCGTACGTGCCGATGCATACAAAACGCATGAACAGGTCGCGTACCATCACATGTGAATCGTATAGTTGACTTCGTATAGAGTCACATTGGCAACGGTCGAACGACAAGAAGAAATTATGGAGAACAAACGGGAATAAGTCGGAGAGAGAGAGAGAGAGAGAGAGGATGGGAAAACGATTTGTGTAAGGATGAAAAGAACGAGAGACAGAAAGAGAGAGATCAAATCACGAAAAGGAGATGCGTGATCGGAGAAAGGAGACATGGAACACATTTAGGTCGAAGATGTATATAGCTCCGAGATGGATTGTGCAAAAGCTCGGCTGTATGTACTCTCATCTCGCCGATCACTTCCCGCACCATTATGTGACTGCTGAAGACAAAAGAGAGAGAGAGAGAGAGAGAGAGAGAGATATGCTTACTCTGTCCAATATTCCTTACATCGGCATTGAAATTAGAAGAGGGAAAATCGACGACAACGACGACGACTGCGATCACAACGTTTGATGTTGCTATCGTGACCGCATCACGTTCGCGTAAACTAGGTCGCTATTAGAAAACTCTTGCCGACGATATTCGCATATATAATTTATCAACAGTTACACAAGTATATATATATATATATATATACATATACATATGTAGATGCTTAGATAGTATCTATAACTATTAGTAACTAAGTCTAACATTATACCATATTTTCTATGCATTAAACTCAACGATCCAATTATTTTACTGTGATGAGTTTCGCATATACGAAATTTGAAATTTCAATTACAATTTTCGCACGTACATGCAACTAGTTATTTGCATAAAGCGGAGAGAAATCGTTCTCAAATTATATTTCGATTTCAAACGAGACACGAACGATAGATTTAGATTGAAAATTTTCGCGAATGAACGTGCAATCGAGGCACCTGCGGCTCGTTCAATACTGATGAGAATCATAAGATTTATATTGGCGAGAAGGGGACTCTTGAATACTCTCTCAAAGCCAGCTTCGCTAAGCGCAGGTGGCTTTCGGTAGCCTGCGCGAGAGTGTTCGCCGCTCACTCGCATCTCGGTTCTAGTCGAGAGGACGAGATTATATATACCGTATTCAATCAACGAAGATGATAATGATGGCATTATCCGCGGAAGGACGATGAAAGTCAGGCGGTTTACCGTTTTCCATGGTGGGTACACCACATGAAAACCGTTCTATAGCTATTACACGACGAGAGTACGCGAGATACCGAGGCATCCGGGCTTTTATCTCCGCGCCTCTTATTCCTTTCCCCTTATTTTGACGTATTTCGTTATGCGCAAACATACCCACATTCTCTCGTACCTGTATGCTTTCTACATATTTTTTTTTTTTTCTTTATTACGCAGCAGCGGCATCATAATTGAATTAGACCGGTGAAGCGCTAAATGATCGAAGGTAACGCGTTGGAGATTGAGAAAAAGAATCCTTCATGAAAGGGAAATAATTTAAGGGTTTCTGTTTATATCACTCGTACAGTGGTTCTTCGAGAAGAGAGGAAAGAGAAGGGAAAAAGTAGAAAAAACGTAGGGACCTCGTAGAGTTTCTTTGTCGCGCGATGGGTCCTCTCGTTGAAAGATACCCGCGAGCGAGTTATGAAATATATAAACAGAAGGACTGGCGCTCTTCAAACAACTTACGACGCGTGTAGGTAGGTACACGGTTTTTTCGAATGCAGTGCCCTTCAGGACCCGTCAGGCACCCACCGAACCCATCGTTGTCTGAAGGAGGTACTCTCGACAGTCTTGTGAGGGCACGCCTGCCTGCGCACTTCAACGTCTCTTGAGAGGACTGTTTGGGCATTCTCGAAATCGCTCGTACATTATGCCATAATTACGTTAGACAACAACGGCGGTCTGGTCGTAGATGGTGTGCTACTAATTGGGTACCGACAAGATGACTCTTCTGGCTTCCGAGAAAGATAAAATTTTTCTAATGCACTGTACGATAATATATCTATACCATAATCATTTTACGTTAATATTGTATTAAATAAAGTATTAATAATATTTTTTTAAATAAGTATTATTTTAAATGTTATTTTTCGAGTCGTAATTTTTATATTTTCTTTCATTATTTTTCAAGTACAATTATCTTGCAAAAAATGTGAGAAAAGAATTAGTAATAACAATTTTATTTATTTATTTTTTATTAATTAACTCATAGAAAATTTGTGATTTTCAAATGTACAAAATTTACATGTGAAACGGTTGTTCACAGTTGAGCAAACTGATTCATAACTGTAGAAAAAATGGCAAGATAAATTCAACGTGGGTGAACGATCGTAAAAATTTCGCGAGAGTTCACCAAGAGCGTGGGGTGAGAAAGAGGAACGCAGCGGGAGAGATGAAGAAACTGACGATGAGGAGTTACCAAGCGACTGGAACCAAACTGGAATTCCACGCAACGACTTGCACGGATGAGAGACCAGCAGACCGGAAATTCCTCGCGCGGATTCGATAACTCTTTCGCATCTCCTCGCCTTACCGTGTAGTAGACAAAGGAAATCAAGGCTAGAAATTTGCGATTCATCCGACCGATGATATATTAATGCGAGTTATAAGCGCACGATTCCTACTCGCTGCTGGTTGTTAGCCTTATACGTTGCGAAAGAACGGAGCCGTCCGCCACAATTCACACTCCACTAGCTTTCGGCGGTTTCGAGAATGGAAGTTCGAAGGAGAAAAGAAGGTAGTCACCGGTACATTCATATATTTACAATGTCGGCCCCCGGAGGCGGCGTCGCTAATGAGACGCCGTCGTTCTCCGTCGGCGTCGTGTCACGGCGTCGATGATAAATGATCCGTGGTGGTCGATTCGTAAGCCCGAATGTGTCGTCCCCTCGTTACGACTTCATCCTCTCGCATGTCCATCTTTCGGCGCGACGTCATTGTGCCGGTGACCAAAGAAAATTATGGTCCCGTATATGTACATCATACACCGTCATTAATCGCGGGACATCGAATTAAGTTTCATCGTCTCGTGCGTACGCGGTGTAACGATCACGATCGGTTAGGATTTTCAGCTGACATATGCGTTCTCACGGATATTAGGTGATGCTGCGCCCGTGTTTCGCCATTCGAGCGACTTTCAGAATGCCTTTCTTACTTCTCTCGAAACGTATTTAGCGTTAAATTAAACGTGATAATCTGACTCATCATTTGTCAACATTGAATCCGTATTAAATAAATAATATTAATGAACGTTATAAATGGGAAAGTTGTCATATGTAGCTGATAATGTTCATGAATCAGAAATATAAAACATGTTCGTGAAATCTTTCATCATAGAAAAATGTGAATAACAATTGTTATTTAAAAAATATAAATTCAAAAGCAGATTATTACGAAGTAACAACTCACCGTCCATCGGAAGGTGAAGTGGAGATGTAGAGTGACGGGGTCGGAGAGGGTGAAAGTGTTTTGGCCGAGGGCGTGACTAGATACATTGCCGAAGCTACAGGAGCCGATGGCAGTGACGTTCGACTGATATTCCTTAAGACAGAGCCAGAAGGCTGTTGAGCAGGGCGTCGTACAGGGTGGGAATTCTTCTTTTCCACCCCCGCTTCCTCCGCCGCAACATCTACCGTCCACCAGAGTGCCCCTGTTGTTCGTCAGCGAGAGGATCTGCACCTCGAAATATCCGCTCGCAGTTGTCGCCTGCAGCAGCAAAACAGAAATAATCTTTAGAAATAATTTAATTTATTATTTCAATTCAACCATTCGCATTGCGATATCATTCTCAATATATTATTAATTGTTATCATGATAACATCATATTACATTGAATGTTTAACGTCTAAAAAAATGCTTCTAAGACTAAAATAACTTCTGCCGATTTAGATAAAACAACTTGTACTTATTGTTAGATGTTGTATATATACATATATGTAAAAGAAATAACACCCACATCATTTCTTAATAAAAAGTCGAAAAGTCCTCTACCATTCTGCAATTTTAGCAATAGTTAATTAATTATAATAGATATTAATTTCTAAAAATTACCAAGTAAATAGATAAAATCGATGTTAAGATAATTTTAAAATATTTTTCCGTGTTCTTTGTGAAATATTTTGAAGACTTTTCTTAAAAAACTCTTAAAAATATCTTAAGCTATCTTATATATCGATTTTGTTTATTGGCTAAAAAAAAATTAATTTAAGGCGAAAATTTCAAAATGGTAGGAGTTTTCGTCTCAGTTTTATTAGGAATAACATTATGATTAGTGGGCGTTATTTCAGTTGCACCCTGTATATATATATATATATATATATATATGAGTTGTACAACGATTTGTTAAGTGTGGAATTACTTGTTTCTTATTAATTTGTTAGAAATTTGTTTCGAAATTTGCAGAAAATAAATAAGTAAAACAGAAGAAAAAATTAGCAACTCCTTCTAGTATTACTTTTTCATAAAATTCGGTTCCCACTTTTGCACCAAGCGCGGGAACCTGAAAAGGCCTCAGGTTACTGTCCATTATTGCGTATCGTGGAAACGGAAATCTCATGTTAGTATATCTCAGAAGAAAGAGAGAGGAGAGAGAGGCCTCAGGCGAATGCACCGAATGCAGCAGCAGCAGCTTCGGGCCAATCTCGGAAAAGAAATCGAGCAGTTTCGAAACTGTAATCACGGCTGGGCAATTTTCGAGCTCGCCACGATACTGCGTGCCGTTACGCGCGATACGCATCATACATTCTACATATACATATAGTTTGAATGATTACTTTTGTTTCACTCTTACAAATCTAAATTTTTTATACGCAAATTTGAACAATAATATACAAGCAGTTTAATAGGTAGTAATGGCAAATGTACAAATATATGTTTTGTTGCGTGTATCAATAAAAACTAAATATAATATATTCAAAATTTGTTCTTAATTTCCTTCCTTTAATTCTCCGCCAGGAATATTGGATTTTCAAAACAGTCGATTTTTTGTCTGTAAATTCTGATAGATCTAAATCTAAAAATATAATACAATTTCTATAATAATAAAAACTCTTTGTTAGCTTTTACAAGGAAATAAGAATTTTTTCAGATTTTTATACAGTCCAGAATATTATAAATATCTGCTAAAGCTCGGAAATCCAACTTAATAAAGATATAAAAATTTCACATTGCCAATGGAGAGGAGAATTTTATGAATACATATCGTCCAATTATTTAGAATCGATTAGAAAAATATATGGATTAGAAGATATTTTCAGAAATTATAATGTGATAACAAAATTCTATACAAATCTGTTTTTTCGAGAAAGTAATTCTATTATAGTTTAATTCATTTAAAGAGCTTATAAGTAGGAGAAATATAGAATCTCGAGCGTGCACTGAAAAAAAAATAGTCAATTTTAATAAATATTTAATTGAATTCTGCTAACTAAATATTTATTAAATATAAAGATATATTTATTTAATACAAGAAATGTTAATTTGATTTAACAATCATTTTTTTTATTGAACAAGTATTTACTTGCTGTAAATAAATGTTTAGTTGGCAGTATTGAATTAAATATTTACTAAAATTAACTATATTTTTTCTCAGTGTGCGTATAGGAATACTTTCAATATGATGTGTGTGTGTGTGTGT
>Ga0157364_1005810_pt1 | contig 12622 bp, 4 predicted proteins | sample AttsexASBM2_FD_111476 | JGI IMG/M metagenome (GOLD analysis project Ga0157364, IMG submission 111476) | Fungus gardens microbial communities from leaf cutter ant in Ribeirão Preto, State of São Paulo, Brazil - Atta sexdens ASBM2 | ecosystem: Host-associated > Fungi > Mycelium > Unclassified ... | reverse complement strand
CGTGTGTGTCCGTACCAAATTCGAAGACTGGCGTGACACAACCCATAATGCATTCACTCGTGATTCGAGGTCGTCTGAGAGTCTACGTCTTGTTTGGCAGGATATCGGAAAAAAACAGAGAAATTTCCTCTTGCCGAAAAATGTTTTATGTATTGTATTGAAAAACGAAAAGTTATTCGCTTTATATAATATATATATAGTTTCTAAAGATTTATTCAGTAAATAATCTCTGTGAAATTCGTGTCGGATAATAATATGCGATAATTTTTTAAACATAATTGATATTATAAGTTTTTAAAAATTTTTACTATTTATTTACTTTTAATTTTACTATTAATTTTAACTTTACTATTAATTTTTACTAAGAATAAAAATATCTTATTACAATTATAATATATTCGATTTTACAAAAAAAAAAAATAGATTTTTATGTTGCATATTTATCTCGAAACGAAATGTTTTAACAATATTTTCGATAATATAAATATCTACATTTTACTTCCTCTTTCAGTATACAAGTTCAACATGACAGCGATTGATGTCAAAATAAATTCCAACGTTATTATTTCAGTCCGAGCCCGTGAATTCAGTAAACGAGCTCGAAGACGAGGATGTTGATGAGAAGCAACCTCAGCAATCAGGAGAGTACTACGTGGCACTTCCCGACGGTCGTCTTCAGCGCGTGCGGTACATCAGCCGTCAGAATGTCGAGGCCATGAAGTACTTCGCCAAGATTCGCGCCGAGAATGTGGAGCCTCTTCGTGGTCCGATTTACGCGTATGCACCTTTGCAGAAGTTGCAGATCGTGCCAGCTAGTTTGGAATTGTCCGTTGCCCCTGTCGCTCCAGTTGCCGCGGTCGCATCCACAGATGCCAAGCCACAGAAACTTGAGATTGAGCCCGTGGCCGCGCAAGTGCAATACCAGTACGACAATCCCTCGCGTATGGTGCCTCTGGCCAATCCTTTGAGTACCACCTATACCGCCTACACAGCGAACTATCAGACACCGGCAGCGGATTCTAGATTCCTCCTTACTTTCCAGTGAATCAAATAAAACCCGATACTACGATGTGACGATCTTCCTTGTAAATTGCATTGTACATGTTGCATAGATTAGTGTGTACTGACAATTAGGCTAAGCTGTTGACGCAATAAAATTGATAGTAACGATATTTTTTATCATATTTAAAAAAACTCCTAAAGAAAGCACAAAGATATCAAAAATAATCATTGAATGACATTGAATGACCGATAATTAATAATTTCACAAGAATTCTTCTTGTATGTGCGAAAGTTGTTTAACACAGACAATTTTTACGAAATTATAATTGGATAAATTTCTTCAGTATGTAATTGTGGACGTATTAGTGAGATAAGAGAAAGAAGCAAGAGGGCGGGGGAGGAAGGGAGGGAGGGAGGGAGAGAGAGAGAGAGAGAGAGAGGGGAGAGAGAAAAACAGAGAGAGACCCGTTGGCATGTAGACGGGTTAGGCATGTTGCCTAACCGCAAAATTCCAGAAATTTAATATCTCGCTTGGCGCAACCGGTAACAGGGTAGGGCGTTTCATAAGTTCACTCCGACACAACCAATCCCTCAGAATTCTCCCAAAATTCTACAACCAACGTTCCAACCCACACGGACCTTCTCTTTCCCCGACGCTCTCTAACTCTTCCTCTTCTTCCTTCTTTACTATGACGACCAGCGGGCGTCTTGAATGTTCTTTGCCAGTGGCTCACAATATTTTGATAGAATACGAAAATCTCCGTGAAATATTCACATGTTTTGGATTACGATTTTATTTAGGATTGGAGATATATGTAATTCTATGGTCTTGCACGTAGAGAAGCAACAAAATCGTCCTATTTTGTTGAAAAATCTAAAAACTTTAACAAAATTGTGTAACAAAATTATTTTCAGAGGTTGGTGTCTAGTTAAATTTTTCAAAATCGTTCTCTCTCCATGTGCGAATTTGCGAAAATTCCTTTTCTTTTTATGCAACTACGACAAAATCACATGGAATATTTTATACCGATTTACGCGTTGAATTAATTAAAAACGTATATATATTGGATTGAAAGTAATTGAGTTTTTTTAAAAGGCATTTATCAATAAAAACCGCAATTATTTTTTTACCAACCAATATAAATATATCTTGAAAATTTGAGAACTGATCGAAAATTTTCTCAAATTTGTTTTGGGCACGTTACAAACCCCCAAAGTGAGAAGAAAATTTTTCGTCTTTTTCAACTCGTAGTTTTTGGTATGTAAAAATTACCAAACTTATATAAATTTAAAAAATGTGGTAAGCTTTTAAAAATAGAGATTTCAAGCTTTAAAATTTTTTAAATTTAAATTTTATTCATTATTGTATATACAACTTTGAGCTAAAAAAACGCAATTACTTCCTTGCCAACTCATATTCTTTTATATATATATATATATATATATATACCTATGTATGTATATATATATATATGTGTATGTATATGTATGTATATATTTTATAGCTCATATATATATATATATATATATATATATATATATATAAAAGATGAATATATAAGATAAAAATTATGATTTCTTGGTGGTGTAAAGTAAATCATGTAAAAGACTGTATAAAATAATTGGCGAGGCATCTTGGAAACAATGAAAATCGCAACTTCAACTTGTGCCAGCTGTGCTACGAGCTACTTCACATCGAACGTAATTATGCGAACCAGGTTGGCGAACTTTTAATTAAGGTCCACCGGCAACACAAACCACTCTTAAGAATTTAGTTGAGCTACCGTCCGATGGCGAACAAAGGGATACCCTCCAGCGTAGCTGGTGAAGTAAATAGCCCGAAGAAGCATGAACATCCTCACCGAAAGGTCGAGACTTCGATAGACGTAATCGGCTGATTAATTAATCCGGTCAAGTGGTCAAGCCCAATTAAATCTCACCGAGCCGATCGACTCGAAAATATCATGACGATCGAGGCAATCTCTACATAAACGAGTTTCTTCGTGGAGAAACTTGGTTCGCGAGATGCGTCTAATCCCTTTGCGCCTCCTTTGGCCTTCTCCATCACCGTTCCCTGCCGCAAGCGCGAGGGAATCGGTTTGGAAAACAAAGTTTCTCCCGGTTTTCCATTCGCTGCTCCCCGCACCATCGCCATCCGTCGTTTTCTCGCTCCTCTGCACCCCGCCGAGCACGGAAGCGTCCCCGAGAGCCAAACAGCCGGTGCACCCTCCTTCCCACGGGATATTAATTTTTCGGGAAGTTGCGCCGTGCCGTTCCCTTTTTTCCTCTATTTGCCTCTCTTCCTCCCTTTTTCGCTATTTTTTCGCGAAATGCTTCGTTTTTTCATGATGACTTGGATTTCGCATGATTTCTGCAAATCTTTATCCTAATTTTTACTTCTTAATAAACGAGATTATCTTCTAATTATCTTGTCTTATCTTTATTTAGACTCTAAAGCGTTTTAATTCTCTTTTCATAATATTTTGAAGACAATTTTCTCCTAACTGGTATGAAAAATATTTTTCAATAAAAAGTTGAAAAATCGATAGTTTTTAATTTATAAATTGATTTATCAAAAGCTTGTGAAATGTTCTATTAAAATTTAAGTCATTAAATGTTTAAGTCATTAAATTGTTCACTATATTCAATCTCTTTTCGTAAAAAAAATCCTTTAATTTGCACGCGATATCGAAATGAAAAATTTATCTTCTTAATTTTTTCACCACTCAATTGTATTGTATAAATAGATAAGCCTCTTGTATCAACTGGATATTTTGTGAGTTCTCTTGGTCATCATATAATTTGTTCCACGCGCTTTAGCAACGTTGATAGAGAAGAGATTATCTTACACAATTTACCGAGAACATAATCATATCAAAATATCGATCGGCAGATGTGCAATTCTCTTTAATTTCGTTCAAATGCTATCATTTTCACTGAAACAATTATTTCGAATGACAAAATAAGATAAATTGACTTTTTCATGAAGCATAACATTTGAAACAAGAAAATAATAAATAAAACAAACAAATTACTCAATTTATAGAGCTGGATATAAATTCATAATAAAATATCATATTAAACATTAAGATCTAATTTAGATCTCGAAAGGCATTTCCCTATTTAATTATATTTATATATCGATCATTTATTATTATCCAAAAAAATTATCAGATATATATATTATTGTTATAGTATTTTTTTTGATAGACACCTCTTTCTATCTTACACCGACAACCTGTTCGGTGTAATAGTTCCCAGAAAAGAAGTCATTCACCGAATGATCTCGATTGATCTGCGAGGAACAAAGATTCTAGCAGTCATGAGAGACGATAATAATTTCAGAGCATCTGAAGAGAATGCGGAAAAGACAGAGGTGCACGGGGACGTTAAAAAATGAATTGCAAAAGGATCGAGAACAAAGAGGAAGAAATGGCGACGGAAGAGGGTAGGGTAAACACTAAGAAAAGACGCTGGGGGTCACACAGGCCCCCGTGGTGGTAGACGTCGATCCGTGCGTCTATGAGGGTAACTTTCTCGCGGTTCTTGCGCGGTTATGAGAGAAGGCGGTGGCGACTCGTGTATACGTCGTACTACGCGTGTATAGACACACACCGCGGGCTGTCCGTTTATTCAGTCGGTTTACACGATGCTGGCTTAAGAAAATAGCGGGAGGCCCCCGCAGTGCCCTGGGAACGTGGCCAAGCTGATGTCTTTCTCGAGCTCGAGTTCTCAGGATTCACAAGGGAAGAAACATGGACGTTTCGTGGCCAGTTCAAAGTAGTTTAACGACAGAATATTCGCTGTAATTTTGCACAGCAATGTAAAGTTATGTCTCTATCGAAATAACAACGAGAAACTTTTTTTTTGTTAATGTTTTATGTTTCTTAAAAAAATCGACTGTTGCTGAAAGCAACAGTCTTGATATTCCTTTCTTGATATTCCTTAGTGTTGTTTAATGTTGTTAGTAGCAAAAATTGCTGTTTGTCATATATTTCTAATTAAATTTAAGCGATAAATATCGGTAAATAAAGGAAAATGATTAATCAATAAATCATAATAGAAATAAAGTTTCATTAATATAGACATTCAATTATCTAGTATAGTTGATATATAACAACCACTAATAAAAAAATATACTTATTTAATAATAATATGAAAATAAAGCAAGATAACAATTTAATTTTCAAATGAATAAAAGAAATATGAGTGTTTGGACTTCCACAAAAATATAAATGCAGGAATGCAAAAAAAAGATGCTCAGAGAGAAATTTCGAAGGCTACTGGAGCATATATAACAAAAATTAAACGGAAAAAATTTGATTTGCCAAATTCTACAGGGAACGAAAAAATGCATTCACTAAAAAAATCAAACTAATCGTATCTACATTTTTCGTTTTTTTCTATTTATTATTATTAAGAATCAGATACACTGCATAAGATTATCTTTCTGTTGTTATTGCTTGCTTTTTTAAATATTGGACACTTTGATATTAGATCTTTTAAGTCTTGTATTGTATGATGGACAGATTGACTTGCAACAATTATATTTTATTGCTATATTCTTCATTCATGAATTGCGTTATTTACTCTAGTACTAAAAACCTATAATTCACGTATTATAGATTTTCAGTACTTGCGATGAATAACGAAACACAGCCATAGTTTACAAGCTTCCGTTGTTTTTTGTTTTTCAAGCCTCTTGTCTTTTTTTCTGGAGATCTCTTCGCGCGACTCCACGCAATGCAAAGGGTCGCAAAGACAACAATAAAAAAATGGAAGAGTAACGGAAGAGAGGAGCAGGGAAAATACATGGTAGATGTGTGCGTTCTATACACGCTACCATTGACGGTGATTGAAGATCCCCCGTCGACAAGCACGTCGAACTCTTTTCGGCTCTTTCGAAGTCGGCACCTGCTTTCGCTCGATCGACAACGACGACGATGTCGGCCTTTGTGATCCTTATTCCTTGTGTCAGCGTATCCCTCGCAGTTTTCACAAGCTGCATATACCGCTCGTGAAAGCACATATACGCGAGAGCACATATGTGTGTGCGTTGACTGCGTGTAGTAGCGACAAATGAACGAATTGCGTCACAGGGTATGTCGATATTGAATTGAGGAAAGGAGGGGGGGGGGGATACCGAAAACAATAAAGCACGTTATAACGAGAGAGAAGTCGCTCTTTGATTAATATCGCTGAATTAATAGAAATTCAAAGAAGGGAGCACGGTGTCCATGGAACTAACTGATAATGAATCATGAAAAATCGATCGCGCATATCAGCCGTTTATTGGAATAATAATAAAATAAGTCTATAAAATTAATGATTTGACTTTAAACTCTAAGTTTATTCTAATATTTTTAGTCATAATTTCATATATTTATATATTAATTTTATTAATTATGGTTTTAGGATGACGAAAATTATATAATTATAATATATATTTATATAAATATATAATTTTACTTCATATACTAAATAGTAAAAAATTGCTATAATATAGTATTAGGATTAAAAAAATTAAAAAAAATTTTTCTTTTTCAAATGAGCAGAGTGTGATCACTCAATTCGGATTAGGTCGATCGCGAAATGGAATCATATGAAATTCAGCACGCATAAAGACTATAATTTAAGCGACGAGTAGAGCGCGATAAGTGTGACTTCGCAATGCTCAAATATTATGTAACACCGCAGGTGATTGATCGATGAGTTACGATCTTACGTAATTCATTGTTCGCGTCGATTATATATAACCACATGTCGACATATTTTTTTCTTATTTTTATAATTTTTACAATGTCATTTTGTGCGAAATATAATAGACAAATCTAACAGATCTCTTTCAGATCTCACAAGTTTTCTTTACATCATTTAAAATTATAAATTTTTCTATAATAAAAATTTAATGGAATGCCATTATTAATGACACAAGATGAGAGTATTAAATAAAATAAATACGAAAAGAACTACGAGCCAAACCAATTCAAATTTAATGTAATAAATTAACAAATAGTACAAAAACAATAGAGAACATTAACAGACGTTTCAACCTTTTTTGAGTCATTATCAATGTTAAAAACATTTACTAATTAAAGTTAGGATATAACGGTAACGGCAAAAGATTAAGAATAAATATATAAAAGATACATAATTATACATCAATTAAAATGTAATCCATAAGAATGATTCCATGTAAAAGCCTCGCACGTAATAATTCATTGTCAGTCACAATTTTTGAAAAATCGCAGTATAAAATTTGATAATATGGTACGTATAATATGGTAACGCCAATAAAAAGTTCGTAATAGTCAATAATCTTATATGTAGTCAATCGAATAAAATAATGTAAAAATCTGTTAATATACAGAAATGTATTAAATAAAATGAAGAAATAAATTAGGTTAATGGAATTTAAAATATAAAATGTAAAAAAGAGAAATGTATACATATTATAATAAATAAAATTTATAAGCGAAAATGTATTGTGTAATCATAGTATATAATAAAATGTAATAAAGTAAAATCTAGTTAATATGTAAAATGGAGAATGGTATGTTGTAAGCAATTGTTATTTACAAGATAAGAATTTCCTCATTTATTGATACAAGTTGTGTGTAGAAATTGTTTCATTTATATGCCATCATTTTATATTTTTATAAAATAATTAAAATTTGCATATTTAAGAAAATTTTTACTGATGAATATAATACTTTTTTTTATAATACTTTGCAAATTTTCGAGTACAGATTTAACATTTTTGTGAACATATATGCAAATGTAGATATCTAATACTGTCGCGTGTACACATATATAAGTATGTGTATTTATTTAGATAAACGCTCGATAAATTGAGTGCATTTTTATATCAAATTTTGCAAGAGACGCGATAAAACTTCGAATGAGCCTCTCAATTTCAAGGGACTTGTAACGAATTCCGAAGGCGCGTTTACCGTAGGTTGAATTTTTTTATATGGAGTGTTTCACTTGAAAAGCGGGGGTGTGGCGGTTTGGCTCAACCCTAGAATCTCTCACTGACGTGTCTGCCCATCTAACCCCATGGAAATTTGTGCTCTTTATACCAAACGCAGATCCTCGTAGCTTCTTAAGCCTGTCTTACGCGATCGACAGAAAGAAAAATAATTTGCGATAAAATTCATAATGAAATCATCTATCCAATTTTATCTAACTTACAATTTAAAAAAAAATATGAATAAGATCAGAATTATATGTCAAATTAGAAACTATTTTATCTTTAGAAATAGCTAGAAACTGACTTATAGTAATTTACTAAAATGATATTTTTGCATAAAAGAGTATTATTTGATTTATAACGCGTTATTTTTAGAATTAACGATATATGTCATTCTATCGCAAGTGTCGCAAGCATTTGTAAAATTTTGCTCGTATAAAAGATGCTTTATACGCGATACACATATCTTGGCATTATTCATACACTCGTCACGTATGGAGAGTTCAGCCCTTCTCCCTACTTCTCTCGTCTTTCGTAGACAAAGCAGGATGAGTGTGTACTCGTTCGTGTGAACGTTGCCTAAAAGATCGTCGGTCGACGTGTCGCACCGGATGATAGTTCTCCGTGTGTATATCGATTGGCATTACGAGGCAGATCAGTCAACCCTACCCGTGTGTCTCGTCGAGGGGTCGAAGGAAGTAGTGTGCGAGGAAAGAGATCTTCTTGCGCCTCCTTTTTCCTCCTCTTCCTTCTCCTCTTTTTTCTCTTTCTCTCTCTCTCTCTCCCCCTCTCTCTCTCTATCTTCGTAGTTGCTGAGACACTTTGTCACCCTCTTAGGCGTCACTCCCGATCCCTTCCCTGATCGGACCGAATGCTGAGACCTACGAAGTCATAGTAACACGTGGGGGAGAAAAACGCGTCCGTAATTAGCGTCTCTTTATTCAGTCTCTTACGACTCATTGAAAATCTATAATAAAAAGAGGTGCGCGGCCTCAACGTATAAACGCGATATTAAGGCTAATATCGATAGCTCGGATACTATCACCCTTATCGTTCTTATTCCACTTTGTCACCCTCTCACATTACCACCCTCCATGACGACGATGGCAAGTTGACGGATGCTGGCAAGGTTGAGCGGAGTCAAAGAAGGAAGGAAGAGAGGAAATGAGAGGGAACTTAACCCGTTAACTCTCTATTAACCCTCCGTTAAAGAATACATTGGCAAACGATGAAGTAAAAGGAATGAAATACAAACAGAAAACAAAAATGAAAATTCAATCTCTCTCGGATATAAAATACAAATCGTAATATTTCAAACTTCTAAGAAGACAATAAGATAAAAATAAATTTTAGTTCATTTTTTATTTTTTTGTAACAATAAGCAAAGTTCTGTTCTACATTAAAAAAAAATGTTTACCTTTATTTATTTGTAAAATATAATTAAAAAAAATTAATTATTATTTTTTATTTAATACATTAAAAAAATATTAAATTTTAATAAATCATTTATTTGAATAATGTCAAAGTAAATATTTATTTAATTTTAAGATAGGATTTTTTTTCAGAGTATATTATTACATGCATATATATATATATACATATATAAATATATATATATATGTATATATATATATATATACACATATTATTACATATATTAATTTTTTAAATATTTTTTGTTCTAATTATTCAACTATTTTTTTATATGTTTCTTAACTAAGGCAATCATGAAAAACAAAGGGTTGATGCTGCACAAATTTTAACGCAGAATTCGAAGCTGCAGCGGCTTTTATCGAAGCGGAAGCGTTGAATTCACGACGCCAGCCGTTTCAACGCACGTTCACCACGCGTTCGAAGGAATTTCATCTCCAGATTCCGTTACATGTTTTGCGAACTGGTTCGATCGCGAAAGAATTTCTCCTCGATCGCGGTTTCCGCGTGCGGTCGAAAGTCCGTAATGGCGAGACCGCGAACGGTCCGAGCGGAATGATTTGCGCGCAACATACGCAGGAATTACAAAACCGAAAGGGGAAGACACCCTCTTCCCCGCCCTCAATTGCCCTTTTCCTCGCTTTCTCTACCTCTCCCTTGATACGTGTGGTTAGTATACGATATACAGGGTATGCACTAATAGTCACAGCTTGAAGTAATTTTATTAAGGAATCAGGAGTTCAAAATTTTTTAAAGACAGAGATTTTTATTATCAATGAAATCTATTCTTAGAAATCACTAATTTAAGAAATAAAGCTTTGTGCGAATGAAATATTTTTCCTTTTAATACTAATTTTAAATGCGTTTGGATTTAAAGATATATAAATAATAAATTTATTTAATATAGAAATAAAACCGTTTAATAAATTTCATTTAAAACTTCGGAAATTATGAAAGAAAATGATACGTACAAATAAATAATTAAATATAGGAAAAAATATTTCCAATCTTCCATAAAAAGAAAATTATTTTGTTTATTGAACGTATATTACTGAACACTCTGTGATATGACTTAACTAGCAATTTTGCTTGGCAGAATCCTCGTAACATCAAAATTTTCCCATGTAAACTATTGTAGAAATTCGCGATGGAAAGTTAATCCTCTCGCTGCAAGGGATGTGCGCACAGAAAAAATAGCGTTCATACGCGCGACGAGTTTATTTCCCTTTTTTTCTCCTAAAATCGCGTTTTGCCGCAAAATTTCGCGCGATTTCGACCCGACACGAGTCGACACAGCCTAAATTTCCTGTATCGTCACGAGTGCGGTGAAGTTGATATCGCGTTGGCGATTTTGCACAGTGAAATATCGGGCACAAAGAGGATTATGAGGATTCGATCCCCGGGGATTACCTCCGAATACTATCTCGAACGCGATAGAAGAGAGAGGATCGGCGTATTGTTTTCGATACGCAAATCTCAACAGGAATTTGCACAACCAGCACGAAAGAGAACGAGAGATAGAGAGGGAGAGAATGAAAGAGAAGGAGCGGAAGGGGGAGAGGGAGAGAGAGAGAGAGAGAGAGAGAGAGAGAGAGAGAGAGAGAGGAACAGAGATAGCGGACCGCTGTACATTATTAATCGACACACCTTTAGTCAGCGGAATCTAAACGTCACACCGCGTTAATTTATGGTTCATTCCGTCGTTTAAGCAAATTCATTCCTGGCAGCTTACCGTATATTACACAATACTGTATAAATAAAGATTAGCGTAAATTAAGATCGTGAATGAACGAAAAACATCGATCGGAAAATATAATTAATTAATTATATCCGGTCGAAAAATCGTTCTTGAAATTTACATACTTTGTTTTCGAGTATAAGTTGCAATTTAAATTTCTTTTTAAAAAATCGTGTTTACATATACTAAATGTAAACCTGATGTAAAAAATATTAAGAATTATAATTAAGAAATTCGGAAACAGAAATTGCACTAATATAAATTAATGCTTTTAATTTTGAATACTTCTAAAGAATAAATCGTGTATACGTAAAATTCCTTGGATGTATATTTACTTATCGTTAATTGGTATATTTCCTTTATGTTCAATCTATTTTCAACTCTCTTGTTACAGATTACTAATCACGTAAATAACTAATAATTAATTTGAAACGATGATTACGTCTTGTTCGATATTCACGTTCCGTAAATATATATATGAATATACTAACGTTGATTGTGTGTAATGAATATTTGAAGAAACTTCATGTCTCTCACCAGGGTTTTATTAAATTATTAATTGTATCGTACATAAAATGTTATTTTCACATCAGATCCTTCATGTTTACATATTATAAGATGTCTTGATTGTTTGATGGTGAAATGTTCTTGTAATTAATCAGATACTGAGTGTATTGACTACTGAATATTGGGGTGACGTGCATGGCTTAGGGCCATAGCACACAGAAAAACTTTAAGCAGTAATGCCTATTGATGAGCGATATCCAATAAGAACTCTACTTTGCATCGTCATGTGAGAAAAACAGAGCTTTCATTGGATATCGTTCGTCGCTCATCGCTCATCGCGTGTGCAGTAGGCATAAGACATAAGCAATAAAGAATTCCTAGCGAGTTTACGCCAACATGGGTTGAATTAATGAACGTAACGTTCTCGATCAATAGTAGAGCATACAACGGCATTAATTCAATATAGATCTGTGCAAACCCATTTAAGAACGTTATAACAAGTTAAATTTGCTACTGTTGTTACGTGATTGACTGATTTGATTACTATTTACGTTTTGGTGCTTAAATTTTTGTGTGTGCTATGGTCCTTACATACGTTACGAGGTCAATTCGTAATTGACGAGTTCAATCACAACCCTTGTTCCACATAAGTATGTACATCTCATTAATGATTGGTATTATTCCATGATTAAGGAATGTGTATTTCAATTTAATAGATTGAGAGTTCTGCAAACTTTGTCTGCAATTATTATTCCACAACCATCTTCTCTCTCATTTATCAATTATTTGTTAAATTATAATAACTATCTTGTATCATGGACTGTTTGATACTGAATCGTAATGATATTCTTCATGATGATAGAATTCATTTTTAACAAAACAAATTCATTTTTAACAAGTTAACGAAAAGATATATTTTACATTTTCCTACAAGTTAAAGATAAAGAAAATTTTTAAGAATTATGGAATAT
>Ga0157364_1005808_pt1 | contig 12622 bp, 11 predicted proteins | sample AttsexASBM2_FD_111476 | JGI IMG/M metagenome (GOLD analysis project Ga0157364, IMG submission 111476) | Fungus gardens microbial communities from leaf cutter ant in Ribeirão Preto, State of São Paulo, Brazil - Atta sexdens ASBM2 | ecosystem: Host-associated > Fungi > Mycelium > Unclassified ... | reverse complement strand
TAGCACTAGTATCTTAGAACAAGCACTAGGAGAACACAAGGAGAAATACATATATCTATATTATCATGCTTCTAAGTTTAGACATACTGTAAGTCTGGTTTCAAGTGGACTTCATCTTCCATGCCTGTGATCCAATGAGCTGTCAATCTAATGTAAGTTCTTGTCAAGTGAGCTTACATTTTCTGCCTTTGTATGAGCATTTTAAAAGGTTCTAGGTTAACGGAGTATTTGTAACGAGTTTACTTTCTATGACGTTTGGATGACGTAGTACATTAAGGAGGAGATGAGGATGACATTCATTATGACGGAGGGGTGACGTAGAGGGCACGAGGATTAATATAATATATATATATATATAGGGGTTAGTGTAGTAGTACAGACCCAGCTTCGTTCTAGTTTATATAATTCTTTCTTAACTCAAATGCCAGGTTCGGAGGGAGTTCGTAACATAAGAATGAAGCTACCAACACATATACAAATCCTATTCCATCATCATGATCTCACTCACCATCATCACTGCATTCCTAACCACTATCATAACTCTTTTCTTCAACTCCTTATCCAACACTTGGAAGGACCTAGGAAAAGAAGCCAAGGATGCCTATGCAACTAGCATACAGAATTTCATGGAAGAAGTCAAGAAGGACTTTGCTGACAAACTGACCAAAAGGAAAATGAAAGAACCTGATAACTTCGAAGAAAGTCCAGATGAAATAAGGGCTTGGTGCCAAAGAATGATACTGTTCTTCCAAAGCAATGACATCTCAAAGGAATGGGAGAGGATTGAAATGGCTTTAGGAAAGATCAAAGGAGGAAAGGACAATTGGGCTCAACAATAGGCAGATATACAAATGAGAAAGTTTCTACCCTTCCAAAAGGAATGGAAGAAGACCAATGGAGACCTCAACATATCAATCATGACCAACAAACCTCTGTTCAAAACCTGGGAACAGATGACAGATGAGATGGTACAGTTTTTTATCTCAACAGAGACCCAAATGCATGCAATTGACAAATTGACCAAGCTGAAACAGGGAAATCGATTACTAGAAGACTTCTGGTCACTTGGAAGAAATTCTCTGGCTACAATGAGATTGTACTAGTAGATCTATTCAAGAAAGGAATCCATCCAGCACTGGCACAAAAACTGGTCGAGATTGGTCAGTTGAGAAATTTGGATTCGTTGGATGAATGGTATGAGAAAGCGTTAAGTTTTGAGAGGTCAAGATGAGAAGCTATCAAAGAATTTGGAGGAAGGAAGAATTTGAGAAGAATTCAGGGGATGTGAGGAAGAAACTAGTTTTGGATGTTCCAAGGCGAGACCCCAATGCTATAGAAGTGGACAAGTGCAGAGAAACAAGAAGATGCTATAACTGTGGAGAAACAGGTTATCTCGCTGTAAGGTGCTCCAAACTGAAAAAAGAAAGAAAAGAAGAAGTAAGGATTATAGAGAATGTAATGAAGGATTTTTCCCTAGGAAGGGAGTAAGCACTGACTCACTTGCCTTCATAAATTCAAAAGTCCAATTACCAGATAAAACAATGAAAGACTTTTTGGATTATTTTGGTGCAAGGAAATATGAGACAAATAAAGGATATTCAGTGGAATAGGTGACAAGGAAAATCTGATAGAGTGACAAAGAGGAAACAATTGGTATACTAAAGGTGTAGACCTACAGTTCAAAAGTGGAAGAATGCACAGAAGAAAAAATAAAAGAATTAAACAAGATGACAGATGACAAAGTCTTACTGGCCTTGAAAGCACTAGAGAAACCATTGATACTCAGGAAGATGGGAGATAAATAGCTAAATGTCTGAGTCAAGCTGATAACAACAGACACTTACAAAACATTTTATAAACAGGCACTAGTTAACTCAGGGAGTACAAGCTCATGCATAAGCTAGAAGTTCATAAAGAAAAACAACCTCGACACAATACAACTACCATTTCTGATCACCTGTTATAATACTGATGGGACTGCAAATAAGAACAGCAGTGTCACGGAAGTCGTCAAAATGAACATGACCATCGGCAATCACCAAGAGCTTATCCAATTATTAGTGACAAACCTTGGCAAACATGACCTATTCCTAGGGTACAATTGGTTACAGAAACATAACCTGCCCATCAACTGAAAAAATTCTTCAATCAGTCTGCAGAACTGTCAGCAGTGGTATAGAAAGGTCTATATACCAAAAGAACCAGAGAAAGTAGAAGACAAAGACGTTGAAGAAGAAATAATAAAAGAGAGAGAGAAGGTATTATTTGTTAACCTGGAAGAAGAAGCATAGAGAAAAGAAGAGTTGAACATTTGAAGTAGGAGAAAAAGCATAGAAGAAACTGGAGAAGACATACCCAAAGAATACAAAGACTTTAATAATCGGGTCTTCAACAAAGCAGTATTCAAAAAATTACCAGACCGATCTAAATGGGACCACACCATTGAGTTAATACCTAATGCGACATTAAAAGACTACAAGATATATCCATTAAATGTCAAAAAACAGGAAGAACTTAACAAATTCCTTGAAGAACACTTGAAGTCAGAAAGAATTTGACCCTCCAAATTGCCCTATGCTGCTCTATTCTTTTTTGTAAAGAAGAAGGATGGCTCACTACAACTAGTACAAGACTATCAACGACTTAACAAAGCAACAATAAAGAACAAATACCCTTTGCCGCTAATCCAAGAACTGATTGACAAAGTACAAGGAGCCCAATACTTTATGAAACTAGATATTCGATGGGGATATAACAATGTGAGGATAAGAGAAGGAAACAAATAGAAAGCAGCCTTTCAAACAAATTGAGGGCTATTTAAACCCTTAGTAATATACTTTGGTATATGCAACTTGCCCACAACCTTTCAGCTCATGATAAATACTCTATTTTGTGAATTAATCATGATAGGCAAGATTGTGATCTACATAGATGACATTCTAATCTTTATACAAACCATAAAAGAGCATCAAGACATAGTAAGACGATTGCTATAGATATTAGCTGATAACAAACTATCACTACACCCTAAGAAGTACAAGTTTCACCAAACAAAAATTAAATACCTTAGAGTTATCCTATTGCAAGATAGCATAGAAACTAATCCTACCAAAACTAAAGAAGTAGCTGGATGGCCTGAACCCTGAGACAAGAGAGAAGTATGACAGTTTATAATTTCTATTGTCAATTCATCTCCAGATTTGCCAAAGTCGCTAAACCATTAACAGAACTTACTGGAAAGAAGAAGTGAAAATGGGGGGACAAAGAGAAAAATGCCTTCGACAAACTCAAGGGTAAAATGGTGAACCTTCCCATCTTAGCGATTTCTAACTCCAAACAAAAACTACAACTAAAAACTGATGTGTTAGGATACACAATTGAGGGAGTACTATTATAACAACAAGAAGACAGTTCTTGGAGACCTATCACCTACCTATCCAGAGCAATAAACAAAACAAAAAGAAACTACGAGATATATGACTAAGAGTTACTAGCAATTATAGAAGGACTTAAGCAATAGCAATAGTATCTTATAGGAAGTGATCAGTTCCAAATATGGACTAATCATAAGAATTTAGGATACTTCAAGAAATCACAAAAACTCAATTGCCACCAAGCCTGCTAGATGATAGAGTTACAAGAATACAACTTCCAACTAATATACAAACCAGGCAGCTCTCAAAAAAAGATAGATGTGCTATCTCAAAGACCAGATCATACTCAAGGAAAGGACGATAATGTAGACCAAATGTTATTGAAAGGAGAATAGTTCAGAAATATTGAAACTCAAGAAGGCAAATTGTGGAAGGAGATAGGAGAGGCAAAGGAATTTATAGAGGAGAAAGTGAGAGGAGTAACAGAGCAATAAGAGAAAGGTTGGAGAAGAGAAGAGAAAGTATTACTTTGAAAGAAAAGGATATATGTTCCTGACTCAGCTATACTTTGAGAAGAAATTATCACTAAATATCATGATTCTGAACTAGCTGGTCACCCAGGTTATACTAAAATTCACAAGCTAATAACAAGAAACTACTGGTGGCCTAGGATATTAGAAGATATTAAACAATATGTTACAGGATATGAAAAATGCCAAGCGACCAAACCAAACTAATAACCCAAATGAAATCATCTTTACTCTAACGAAATACCACAAAATCCCTAGGAGACCATTAGTATCAATTTGATTGGACCGTTACCAGAGTCAGTAGGATACAATGGAATATTGGTAATAGTGGATTACTTCTTCAAGATAGCTTGCTATATACCAATCAATATGAACATCATGGCCCAAGGAGTAGCCAAGATGTCTTAGGATCAAGTTTTCAAGGACATGGGAATTTCCCAAAAAGTTATTAGCGACTGAGGACCATAGTTTGTGTTGAAGTTCATGAAAGAACTGTGCTTATGACTTGGAATAGAGAGAAATCCTTCAATCACTTACTATCCCCAAACTGATGGTCAAACAGAACAAGTCAATCAAGAACTAGAACAATACCTTTGACTCTACTGCAACTACAGACAAAATGACTGGGCAGAATGGTTATCAATTACAGAGTTTTCCTACAACAATTGAATTCACTCTAGCACAGGACAATCTTCTTTCATGGTCGACTTAGGATGTCACCTGAATACTGGCAATAACATAAACTTGTCAACTAAAAACTCTCCAGGAACTGAACAATTCCTCAAAACAATCAAGAAAATTAGAGATGAGATGAAGTCAGCACTAAAGAAAACAAATGAGACAATGAAAAGAAAGTGGGATTTAAAGAGAAAACCAGAAGTAGAACAATCAAGCAGAGATTTGGTATGGATAGACATAATGTCAGAATAGCCAACTCCTGAGCTGGAATAAAGCCAACTGCTTCTTTATCAGTGTTTGACAAGGAGAACTTGATGGAGTTCCTATTAGATTTTCTATACTACTTATACAACTACTACATAGTCTGTGCACTATCTTCCCACACTCATCATATGACTAGTCATATGACACCAATGTGACATGACCCTGTGACATTCTATTATGTGACTATGACTCGTGATACTTTCCTATACTTCTTTTTGTGTAGTAAGTCCAAAAGAAAAAGAAAAGAAAAGTGAATATAAATAATGACTTAGCTGTTTTGCCAAGTCATAACACATAATGCATTACAACATAGATTAACCTTTGAAGAAACTGTCAACCAAATGATTAGAACCATTTCCCATAATATGGAAAGTTGGCAAATTGGCTTATGAACTCAAGATTCCATCTCTATTCACCTCATCGTTAATAAGTCTTATCTCACTTCTTATGTGACATCCACATTTGAGCAACAATCATAGAGATCTGATAACAGAGTTGCTAACTCTAACAACCAAACCAATGTACAAGAAGTGGAAAAAACACTTGACTTTAGATAGAGAGGAGGCAAATTACAATACCTTATCAAATGGAAAGGACAGTTGCTTGAGGAAAGAACTTGGGAGAACAGAGACAAAGTAATTAAGAGAGCACTGAGGTTATGTAGAGAATTTCACCAAAAATATCCAGATGCACCCAGAGTTCCTACTATTTGACTACCTATAAAGACATATGCCAATATCACAAAGACACAATCTTAGGAGGGAGGTAATATAACGAGTTTACTTTCTATGACATTTGGATGATGTTTGGATGACATAGTACATTAAGGAGGAGGTAAGGATGACATTCGTTATAACAGAGGTACTGTCTTCTACTGTCCTCTGTAACCTCCTACTAGCATATCATGATGTAACCAGATAATTTCCACTCTCAGCTTTTCATCCTTTGATATATACACCTTCTCTTCTTTATACATTACACCATTAACCTCCCTCTACTCTTTGTCTCTTAGTATTTTTACCTTTGCTTGCTTTATTTCTTCTACTACTTTTACTATCTCATTGTCTTTTACTTTCAACTTTCTGACCTTTTCTAGTAGATCTACTCCATCTATTATTATTTCTACTGTCTCTGTCTTTCTTACTTCCAATTATTTTGGTTTTACCAATGTCTCATCCTCATTATTCTTTTCTACCCCAATTTCCTAGTTTGGTCTCCTGCTCAGACTATCTGCCTTCCCTATCTTACTCCCTAGAACATGCTTTAATATGAAGTCAAATCTTGACAGATACAAGGCCTATCTAGCTTGTCTTCGATTTAACTTCTATACTTTTATGAAGTACTTAAGATTCTTGTGATCTGTCTAAGTCTCAAATTTAACTACTGCTCCTTTTAGCAAGTGTCTCCATGCTTCTAAATATCTAACAACTACTAACATTTTCTTGTTGTGTATTTCGTAATTCCTTTCAGTATTACTAAGAGACTTGGAAATGAAAGTGACTAGTCTCTATTTTTCGTCTAAGCACTTCATTGATAGTACTCCCCCAGTGGCATAGTTTGAAGTGTTGGCTTCTACCCTGAGCTCTTTGTCTAAGTCTAGTGCTGCCAGTACTAGTTTTATTGTAAAGACTTGTTTTAACTTATCAAATGCTTTCTGCTGTTTTGCTCCTCACTACCATTTCTTATCCTTCCTTGTTAGCATGTTCATTGGATTTTCTACTTGAGAAAAATCTTTAATGAATCTCCTATAATAATTTGCAAGACCTAAGAATTTCCTAATGTTTTTGGGTTCTGGCCAACTGAGTACTCCGTCTATCTTTTCTGCTTCCATTTCTATTCTATTGAGCCCAATAACTACCTCTAGGAATCCTATCTTTCTTGTCTTGCACATGCATTTCTCTGGTTTGACATATAAGTCATTTTTCTCCAGCCTCTTTGATATTTCCTCTACAATCTTGTTGTGTCCTTCCTCTGTCTTTGTCCCTACTAATATATCATCTACAAATGCTACTACTTTTCCTTTGTTTATTAGGTCTCTCAGAATCTTGTTCATTATTGCCTGAAATGTTGCTGGTGAGTTTGTCATTCTGAAAAACATAACTGTTGACTCAAAGGAACTGATATGTGTTGTAAATACCCCTTTTTACTTGTCCTCTTCTTTTATCCTTTGTCATATTCCAGAAATATGATAATTATGTAATTCTTTCTCCTAATAATTCTCCTAAAATTAATAATAGTAGGATAGTGTAGTATACTACTCTCCTCCTATTCTGGACTTACTATAAGTACTGAGTAGTTACAGTGTAATTCCTTAGTCTGTAAATTAGTCCTAACCGCATCTCATCCTCTCCGACTCTTCAACTTACCTGCTTAGGACCTCTGTCTTGACAACTTCCACTACTCCAAAATATGCAACCAAACTCACGACTGGAGACCGGGGCATAATACATAAGTCAAAGCCAAGGTCGTTCTCCGCTCTGATATCCTTGACAGTTTGCTGGAGCCTTCTTTCTGGTATTGCGATCACTGTTAAGTACTATCTATTCTCCGAGATAGCTTAGTACATTATTCTGGAGTATAACTCTATTATTACCCCATCCCTTCACACTTTGTCTGTCTGTCCTTGACAAAATTTACAGACTCACACCGGTTCCTATTATGCTTTAGTTCTGATGTCTCGTCGATCTGCAGCTCCCTCTTCTGGGAGTAACTCTATTCCTCTCGCCGACCAAACTATCAGTCGTTTCACTTCTGGCCTCCCAAGGAGGTCGAGACGTCTTCAATCAGGGACACCTTGCACTCCAGTGTAACCCCGCTCATCTCCACTTCCAGTGAAATCTTCAGAATTCCACGGGGTGGATCTCTCCACTATCCCTCATGTCAACGACGACCCGGACTAGGTCGACACTCCTAATCCTGTTCCTACTCCTGTGTTCTAAACCCCACTTGTGTCTGACCGTAACCCCATTAGCAATCAATTAGCTGAGGCTCTCTGACAACTATCGGAAAACCTTAACAGAGGATCAGCACCAAAACTGCACCAATTGAAGGCCCGCATCCCAGATACTTTCGATGGCTTCGACTCCTACAAGCTCAACCACTTCCTATTCTAATGCCAACTCTTTTTCCATGCCAACCCTTCGCAATTTTCCACCGATGACGAGAAGATCAATTTTGTGATGACCTACTTCTCTGGGGTAGCACAAGATTGGTTCGAAGTCATATTACAACAGGAAGACCTCAGCTATATGTCCACTTGGCTCTCTACCTGGCATCTCTTTGTAGAAGAGCTCTGAGTGCATTTTGGACTCTTGGACCCAGTAGGGGATGCCACCAATCTTATCGACAATCTCCGTATGAAGCCAGGAGATAAAATTTCCACTTACAATGTGGAATTCATGTGGTACGCAGCACAGTTGAACTGGGGTAATACAGTTCTATGCCATCGCTTTTACCAGGGACTGCCAAATCGCCTCCAGGACCTGATATCAAATTGGGAACAGGGCAAATCCAATTCTTTCCAGGCCATGTATCAACTGGCAATCACTTTTGACAATCGCTATTGGGAACAAAACCACAAACAAGATCGTCTCCGTAACATGGAGAAGGAAGCTGCAGACAGTCATTACCGAAAACAAGGGAAAATGACTCAGTACTCAGCCTCCTCACAAAGCTCCGCTCCACCTCATTCCTAATCATACACAACTCCACCACAAACCACAACCTCTCGAAGCTCTCTAAAATCCCCCAGAACATCACCTTCTATCGCTAAATTGCTATCTCCATCCACTCCGCATGTCGACCTCTCTGACAAATTAGACAGAGACAGTAAATTAAATGGTAATGAGTACAAACGCCATATCAACAATAACCTCTGCCCATACTGTGGATCGAAGGACCACAAAGTAGATGGATGTCCTAGGAAACAGCCAGTCAGGGCACGTTTAACTACTCTAGAGGAACAAGAGACTCCGCTCTCCAAAAATCTCTTGGGAAACTAGAGCATGGCTCCCAAGACTCAGCACAAACTAGGAGTCACGTTGAACTCATTTGTGCAACTACGAGTCCAATGCGTCTCAATGCGTCCGCTCTTTCTGATCCGAATTCTCTTTGTATACCTCTCATCTTTTCTCTGGTGTGTGCTCCAGACTATCTCCAGCCTATACCCATCTGAACGCTGATAGACTCCGGATCCACACACTGTTTCTTGGACTCTGCTTTTGCTCAAAAATATTTTCTGCCTACTACTTCTACTCCTCCTGTGGAGCTGTGCCTATTTGATGGAACCTTGAATAATATTATCTCCAAGGTAGTATTGTTACCTGTAAAATTCCTTTCTGGCGAATGCATGACTCTTGACTTCTATGTCACTCTGCTTGATTCTTGTTATTTGCTGGTATTAGGTCACTCTTGGCTCACCCGCTACAATCTGTTGATTGACTGGGTTTCTGGGTCAATATCCTTTTGACTACCATCTCTACTACAAAGTCTGGCTTCTGTTCCTCCTATTGAAACCTTGGTAAATCCTCTGTTTTCTCCAGTGGAAAATCCTCTACAGTTCACCCCATCTGAGATATTTCCATCTAACACCAAGTGACCTCATATCGCGATTATCAGTGCGCCAGCCCTACTACGGGCCTCGCACCTATCAGGCTCGAAAACATTCTTTCTCTAATTCCGTTCCACAATACAGGCCAAATTCACCACCATCTCCGAAGAGATCGACCTCTCTGCTATTCCAGAAGAGTACCACGAGTACACCGATGTTTTTAGCAAGTCCAAAGCAGAAACACTCACCCCCTACCATCCTTACAACCTTTGAATTGATCTAGAAAAAGACTCCCATCCTCTGGTAGGAACCATCTACTTATTATCCAAATTCAAACAGGAAGTGTTGAAAGAGTTCATCAATGAAAACCTCACCAATGGATTCATCTGCTCGACGTCTTTATCTCATGGAGCACCAGTCTTGTTTGTAAAGAAAAAAGATGGTTCCCTCTGGCTCTGTGTAGACTTCTGCAGACTCAATAAAATCACAAAAAAAGATCAATATCCACTTCCTCTCATCTCTAACCTCTTAGATTCCCCTCACAAGGCCCGTATTTACACCAAGATCAACCTCCGACATGTGTACTATTTGGTCTGCATTGCCAAAGGAGACAAATGGAAAACTGCCTTCTGAACCCACTATGGTACCTTCAAATGGTCAGTAATACCATTCAGACTGTCCAATGCTCCAGTCATCTTCTAACGCTTCATGAACGATGTATTCTCTGATCTCCTGGATGTGTGCGTAGTAGTCTACTTGGACAACATCCTGATTTACTCCGATGACATCATGTAACACCAGAGCCACATCAAAGAGGTACTGAAAAAACTCCAAAAAGCAGGATTATACGCAAAAGCAGAAAAATGCAAGTTTCACTCAGATTCTGTCGAATATCTAGGCTATGTTCTATCTCCATCTGGTTTGACTATGTCCGATGCTAAAGTGAAAACTATTCAGGAGTGGCTGGAACCAAAGAAAATAAAGGACATCCAGTCATTCTTAGGGTTCACTAACTTCTACAGACGTTTCATTTTCAGACATAGTCATTCCACTCACTCATCTTACTAGAAAAGACACTCCTTGGAATTTTGACGACAAATGCAGAAAAGCATTCAATACCCTAAAACAAGCCTTTACCTCTGCTCCTATCCTTACACATTGGGTTCTAGACGCACAACTCATTATGGAAACCAATGCATCAGATTATGCTCTTGCTGCTATTCTTTCCATTATGACTAAAGATAATGAGATCCACCCCATAACCTTCCACTCCCGGATGTTCTCCACTCTAGAACTCAACTACGATGTTCATGACAAAGAATTACTTGCAATATTCAAAGCTTTCAGAAGCTGGCGACACTACTTAGAGGGGTCTGTTTCACCAATCAACATTGTAATGGACTACAAGAACTTGGAGTATTTCTCGACAACCAAAGTTCTAACGCACTGACAAGCAAGATAGTCGAAGTACCTCTCTCAATTCAACCTCATAATTCATTTCCGTCCTGGACGTCTTGGCACCAAACTGAATGCCCTAACAAGACGATGGGACATCTACCCAAAAGGGGGAGATAATGGCTACACTTCAGTGAACCCTCACAATTTCCGTCCAGTTTTTACTCATGAACAAATTGCAGCATCTCTCTGAGCAACCATTCTCACTACGCTGGCACTTCGTGCAGCCACAATATTGGATCAAAACCAACTCCACTCTGATATCCTGACAACACTTCTCTCTGATCCTTCCATCTCCAACCAATTACTACATCCAGAAGAACGTTGGTCCAAGGACAACGCAGGTTTTCTCAGGTATGACGACAGGATGTATGTTCCGGATAACGCTAACCTACACCTCTGAGTTCTCCAGTATCACCACGATCATGTCCTAGCAGGATATCTGGGCCAGAACAAAACACTAGAACTCATCCAGAGACATTATACCTGGCCAAATATCTACAATGACATACAAAAGTTCTGCAAGTCTTGCATTACCTGCATGTGATCCAAACCACAGCGTTACAGACCATACAGATCCCTCCAACAACTTTTTATCCTAGAACGCCCATGGAATTCAATTTCTATGGACTTCATCGAGAAACTCCCTTTCTCCTCCAGTTTTGACACCATTCTAGTTATAGTGGATCGACTGTCGAAACAAGCCATATTCATCCCTACCCATAATACCATTACTTCAGCAGAATTAGCATGTCTTTTCGTTACCCATGTCTTTTCAAAGCACGAAGTTCCATCTCATGTTACGTCTGACCATGGCTCCAAATTTGTCTCTCATTTCTTCCACTCCCTAGGTATTGCCCTGGATATGAGACTTTACTTTACTAGTGGATACCACCTGGAAGCAAACAGTCAAGCGGAACGGACCAACCAGACGTTGGAACAGTATCTCCACATATATTGCAATTACCAATAGGACAACTGGTCGGAACTATTACTCCTGGTTGAATTTGCATACAACAATGCTCCTAGTACTACCACTGGTGTTTCTCTGTTCTTCACAAACAAAGGGTACCACCCTAACCTCATTGTATACCCGGAACGAGATATAGCTTCCTCTTGCACCCGTGACTTCATAGTCGACCTCGACGAATTACAAAGCACACTCAAAGAAGAAATTGCCAAAGCCCAAAGACAGTATCAACCCTCCGCCAACTCTCGTCAACAACAACCACCAAATTTCCAAATCGAAGAATCAGTATTCGTCAGATCACAGTATTTCTAAACAACACGCCCATCAAAAAAACTCTCCAAAAAGTACCTTGGACTATATGAAATAATTGCTCAGCCAAGTCCACAATCCTTCATGCTCTGCCTTCTGGATACCATGAGGGCCGTTCATCCCATATTCCACGTCTCTATGCTTGAACCATCCACACCCAACATCTTCCAGCAGCGTTCTGAATCTCTGCCAGCACCTGTAATCATCGACAGAGAACCAGAATATGAAATCTCCAAGATAGTTGACTCCAAGATTGATCGCCGGAGAGCATGTAAACTGCTCTATAAGGTTATATGGCTAGGATACGAGGATACCAACAATGACTCTAAATGGTTACTAGCAACAGAACTGGAGCATGCTAAAGAATTACTGAATGATTTTCATATCAAGTATCTATCTAAACTGGGACCATTACAACCCTAAATTACCTCCATTCCATTTCCTCAATTCCGTTCTCCACATTCACTCCGCTTCAAAAAAAAAAAAAAAAATT
>Ga0157364_1005807_pt1 | contig 12624 bp, 4 predicted proteins | sample AttsexASBM2_FD_111476 | JGI IMG/M metagenome (GOLD analysis project Ga0157364, IMG submission 111476) | Fungus gardens microbial communities from leaf cutter ant in Ribeirão Preto, State of São Paulo, Brazil - Atta sexdens ASBM2 | ecosystem: Host-associated > Fungi > Mycelium > Unclassified ... | reverse complement strand
CCACACACACACACACACACACACACACACACACACACACACACACACACACACACACACACACACACACACACACACACACATGTATGTATGTATATGTATATGTACGTATATACACTAAATATACATGTGTATATTTATTACATATATTGTGTGTCATACATTTATTAGATAAAATGACATAAATGTTGATAAATACTTTTATTCCTTTATTTAAATTGAAAAGATTCTAAGAGTCTAGCATGTTGCTTAGATACTTAACATTGACATCAATGTAAAGTATCTAAGCAATATGCTAGACTCTTAGAATCTTTTCAATTTTTTATTGCGTTATTAATTGAAATTTTATTATTCTTACGATTTAAATGTTTATTTATCGCGTTTTTGTTATCGTGAGACTATTTTTATAAATATATCTAATTATTAAGTTTGTTAAACTTTCCGAAAATTAATGTTGTATTAAATTTAATCCCTATTTTAAGCAAAGCTCAGCGTATGTCGCGGGACCATCGTTAAAACATCTCGATCGCGCAAACACACCTAGATCTGCATACTGACGGTAGTAGTTAGGTCTAGTACCTAAACTCTGGCAAACCTCTGACAAGGGCCTCGGTAATGAATTCGGAAAGAGCAATCAGTAGCGCACGCCGGCAGGGATGTCTTCAGAGTCGGAAAGCAGCGCCCTGCTCTCCGACGGCGCTCACGGAACGAGGAGGGTAAAGTAGCTCCGTTTCAGAGGCAGAGAGGAAGCAGGAAGGAAAGGGGGACGAAAGAGGGCGGATGTGACGCGGAATGATGGAGCGCGGACCGTGGAGAAAAATGAGAGTGGCGGAAAGGCGAGGGTGGAGGGACGCTGATGGATCGGTGCTCCTCCCTCCGTTGCACCCCCTCGCGGCTCTCTCTCGTTTCCAACCCCCGCCGGCTTCCACCCCTGTGAGCCACCCCACGTTCAGGCTCGCGCTCCCAGGGGTGGAAAAGCCCCGCAATATTACTCATAGTCGGTGGGCCTCGCTTTTCTCTCTGCTTCTCCCTTTTTCCCTCGTCTCTGTTGCTCCTGCGTAGCGCATTACGTTCGCCATACCTCCAGCCATCGTCGTCGCTACCGTGGAGAACAGGGAACTCTAGGTCCAGATTATTTATTCATAGTCGATTTTCTGAAAATAACATCCATATTTGTGATTCTTTGGATCGTTATAGTTAGAGCTTTCGATGAAAGCGCGAGGGGACGTATTCTTTGAAAGTAATACGTCATCTGCCACTACTCATCGTAGCTGTACGTTCGTAATATAAAGTTAAATAGAAAGATACCCATTAATAAAAAATTAATTCATTACCGCATTACTGTTAAAGTATAATACATGATTCATTGTTTATTCACTTAATCGATTTGATCTATTAAGCAATAGAGAGTGTATACTTAATTTATATTCATCCATAGTCCATCCATGTTTTCAGTTAAAATCTCGACAATGATAAAATTCTTTTATACGTTATTGTTATAAAAATGTTTGCCTCACCGTGCAATCTTACACGTTATACGACAAATCTGTTAGCCAACGAGTCACCAACAAATCCCTATATTTATTTGTTGTCTGATGCAAAATCCATACGTTTTACACCTACCTTTTTTGATCCGATAAATTATAAGCTTGCGTTGCAGCGGATTCCCGTCATCCATCTGACACGTTTGCCGAACGTATGATTGGACAACGAGCACTGATCGGAATTACACATCGCTTTTACGGTTCTGACTTTTCACTCGATCAGTAAATTTGGGAAGTATTGAACGACAGCTTAAATATAATCCTAACTAGAAACACAAGATTTATGATATACTACAGTAATCCAAAACTGATTGTACATAATATCATTAAACCATTTAGTGTATACGTACGAATATCCATATTTTCTTTTCTCGTACCAATAAAGTATAAGACATAAAAATTTAGAATTTAAAAAAGTTTTAGATACGTAACAATATTGTTACATATTTTTCCTTTATTCATAAAAAGAATAGAAATAATATTAATAAATACTTTCTATTTTAAACTTATTTATTGATTATCATTGCAAAAAGACGTAGTATTTTTCCAAATCTTCGGAAAAGTAATCAATTATGCGAATGGCTTTAACTAAAATTACTCTCATGACGGAACTCGTGAGGGAGGATAGTCTGACTATCGGCTGGCAGTGAGACTGAGCTTTTGCATCGTTCGCGCGATTCGGGTGGTGGCAGCACCGACCGCCATTACTCAACTATTCACTCGGTAACGCAATCATACGTCACAAAGGCCTTTCATTTGCAAGCGCATTGTGGAAACCCGGCGATATTAATTGCCGCGGCTCGTTACCCTCTCCAGTCCTTCCCCCCGTGGGAGTTCTCGGCCGCCCCCGCAGCCCACATTCAGCACCTCCACCCACTATCTGCCCCCTGCGGCCCCACGGATCCCTCTTCCACGAACCAGAGCTCCGAATATTCCCCGTATTACGTATTCCGCTCTCATACGGTTCTGTCCTGTGTTGGCAGCAGAGCACCCCTCGATTTCGCCCCCGTGTCCCCTATGCAAACTCGTCGCACAGGCGGCTGCTTCCAAACACTCTTGTGCGCAGCAAACACAACCCCAAAAGAGCGTCTAAAATGTTCGCGAGTACAGGAGATGTTTTTTAAACACGTCATTTGTCAGATGACTCTGAATGTCACGAAACAATGATATGATGGTAGTAGCTGATGACAAATATTCTACTTATATAATATTTTTGTGTACAGTAAAGATGAGCCAATTTAAACTGTGAAGATGTTTGTATTATAATTTTTACAGATAAAGATTTGTTTAATCTATTTAGTAATTTATAATATACATCAATGTAAAATGTATCAAGGACTTGAATTATTTTAACTAAAAGTTTATTTCATTTTTAGTTACGAAATATACTAATCTATTTTTGATTACGATGATTTAGTGAATGATTATATAAAAACATACATTTGTCTTCTTCTGGAACAAATCTTTACTACTTTTATTGTTCGCTTGGTGGAACATGACCTTATTGGGTACACAAGCGTGAAAGGTTCTCAAAGCATTCTTGTGACAAATACAAACATTTACAAACGCCGCTCCAGTCGTCATTGCAGATTAATCTTACCATAGCGACAAGAGAATATTGCTATTTATCATAGATGAAAAGAGCAAAGTTAAAGTTGGTTAGTCTATTTCTACATGCTATATTTTATATTGATATATATAAAATATAGTGTGACAATAAATAGTGACAGTTGGATATATTATAAAGATAAAATATGAAAAAAGAATCGTTTATTAAGATGCAATCGTTGAGGAATTATCAGGATGAATTGTGTTTAAAAACTTAGCGTTATATTTACGTATATTATAAATTTATCGAAAATGACTGGAAATCAGTCGAAACGTCCGAAAATGGAAAATTATTATTTATACATTTGAATTATAGAATATATATAGTTTATTATAACCTTTAACCATGTTTACTCTTATTTGTCTGTTTATTGAATTATTTTTGTTTAGAAAAAGTAAACTTTCACCATTTTTATTGCTATTATTGTCACTGTTATTATTATTATATTATCTCTCTCTCTCTCTCTCTCTCTCTCTCTCTCTCTCTCTAATCTTTTATAATTATTTTCTTAAAACATTTTCTTTATAATAAAAATACATAAACTAAATTATAAAATTAAAATATGTTTGATAAAAATATTTTATTACAATTATGATAAAGAATCCAATTATTACATGAATATCATTGTATCTAAAATAATTTAATTTTTTAACTGAGCAGTCATAACTGTTTTATATTGTGCACCAACATGTTTACATTGAATTGTCTCCATATTATGTTGATAAATCTCATAAGCGTATCAAAACTATCATGCTGGATGACGCTTTTGAAAAATAGTGGTTGGTTACAAATACGCCATAAAAATTGAAGCGACGTGACAGATTCCAACGCGTTTGCTTTTGAGTCTGTCGATCCTCGTCAAAGTTCATAGGATTTCATATAAAGCTCCATTACAGCTGCCTAGAAGAACGGAAGATAAAGGTCGGATGAAGAAAGTTGCGGCAGCTGGCTCGAAAACAGCGCATTCGTAGCGACGTGAACTCGAACCCGAGCTGTTGAGAAAAACCAATGCGTGACATTTGACAGATCGTCACTACAGCAAAGGAATGCCTCTGTTTTTCCACGTTGTTCTCTCTCTCTCTCTCTCTCTCTCTCTCTCTCTTTCTGTCTCAGCCGACTTGATCTACGCTTGTCTATCCCTTTGCATTATAATTAAAGCCTAAGAATAAAGACATCAAAAAATGGATAAGTATTAGTCATTTTTGGATTTTTTTATATCTCTATTATATTTATTAAATATACCGCATATTTATTTAAAAACATTAACTTTTTTATTTAACGTACATAATAAAATAAATACACTAATCTATGAAGACCACAACCGACCTTTAGCCATTAAAATAATATGATATTAATTATTGCAAGAAGTACTACATTTGTATGCTTGAATGTAATTAATAAATAAAATTAATATAAATTTATTAATCTTTGTCTCACGGCCGCACTGACTGGGAACATTTTATTTTAGTGGAAAGAAGACTATTAATTATTTTCTGTGATGGCTCTACTACTAAAGAAAAGTAATTAAGATGTCCTAAAATACCATCACAAACTTTTAACTTAAGAAACATATATAGGCACAAAGATAAAAACTTTTTAGAAAGCTCAGCAATCTTATACATGTCTGAGTAGCATTTAACTTTATTTTAGGCTCTTCTGTGATAGTTCTAAATAAATATATCTCGTAATTTATATCATCCATTTTTTTTTTAATATGCACCTGCCAATTGTTTGGAATCACGAAACAATTTCATTTCTAATTCTTGTATCTGTCACCTCTTTAGATTTGATAACTGAAATTTAGTAACCAGTTGTTTTACTTGCGCCTGCTTTGGGCATGAACAAAATGGGCTCTTTTCACATTATGTATCCGGCATATTATGTATCCGGCCTTACCTACCTATCCACGCAGGAGCAAACCGGTCATCATCATTACGTTGCCAGGAATCGCAATATTATGCTTTATCTCAGTAGCACTTCTTATATAGTAGTTATATGCGCGGTACAAAGGGGATATAGTACGTCATTAAATATGCAAGGGTCGAATTTGAATAATGAGATCTTAATGATACTGTTGTAACCCAGCCAAAAGTAGGAGCTGCATTTGCTATAAGTCCGAGAAATGATATCGCAAATATTTAACGGTCAGTTTTACAAAGACAATAAGAAAAATGCTTGGTCAACTGAAAAATAGCGGATACCACAAATTACCGAGACATCGAAAATGATCGATTATTGCGTTTATCATAGGCCATGATAAATGAACAAATTATCTTTAAATATATATAATAAGTTATTTATGTTCAAAATTGATAGAAGTATATTACATTATATGCCACACAGATAGTAGAATAGATCACATAATATATAATTTAATGTAGCCTTTTCTTTTCAAAAAACTTTTTTGACCTATTCTATTTTATTTGTTTGTACTATACAGAGTAATGGTAAGCTGAAAGATGCTAATAATAGCTGTCAACTGATAAAATACAAATTGGTAAACGCCAATAAAAAAATAGTCAGTGAATCGATTATTAATCGCGTATGTGCCACTGGTAACTTTTACTGAAATTGAAAACGTGGCATGTATCACATTTGAAAAAGGTAAAACAGGCATAATGTAATTCAGCATCGGATTGATGAAGATGGGTCCTAATTATATTATTTGCTCGTGCGTTTGTTTCTATAGGAGGATAACGATAAAGTCTGAAAATTGAAGAGCATTAATAACGGTTGGATTGCCTGGTCGAACTCGCGTTTTAGAGTGGGAGATTGGAGGTGAAAGTGGGATGTGGAATGATCCGCGGGTGGGTGAGTGTCACGGAGGGAGCTTGGATGAACTGTGAAGAAGGATGAAGGGAAAGCGGCACGGGGAGAGTCTTGCCTCGGGGAGAGAGGCCTCGGGAGGGTGAAGCGAATAGACGTAGCCGCTGGACGCCGCTGTGTAATTTATTTCCCTTCGCTTCCGCGTCGCGGACGAACGTTGAATCGACGGGGGGTTCCCCGCGCGCTATACGCCCCAATGAACCAATCCTATACTACCACCACCGTCTTTCATTCGCGAACCACCCTCGGAAGAGCGGCGAAAATTTTAAGAAAATCGCAAGCCATGATAAATCATGCTGACGCTTCATACAAGTGGAACAAAATCAAGTATAAACTATCTGATAAAGTAACTTCTTTTTATTTTATTATAATTACTATTTGTTTTAGTTCAATTTTATTAAATCCACATTTCATTAAAACACTGTTTGAAAGTGTTAATATTTTGTACAAATTCTAATCTACATTACGTAATAATTAAGTCTGAGCGCGACAAATCTTAAAATAATCTTTATTTAAAGAAGGAAAAAAATGATTATTTTGCATTACAGTAGCAAATTCTGATTGAAAAAAAATTTTTTTTCATCAGGAAAATGGACTAGTGAAATGATTATTTACCTTTCATCCATGAAACGCTAGAACGATTAATGTTCGGTCGAAAGTTATTACCGATAAAATGTTTTTTTTTTATTTTTATCGATCTGTGCGTGTATACACCATTCTTGTTGAAATTCGACGAAACGGGAATGATACTTTGATAAAGGAGTTGGTGTTGCACAATGTCAGGTGTTGGTGCGCTGCCGGCTCTAATTAAAAAGCCGTGTCGGCAGCGGGCATCATGGAAGACCCCAGGACGTAACCTTTTTTTCGTTATTTTTTTTCATTTTTGAAATGGCCGCTCGTCGAGCACGCTTATATAATACCAACAAGCTGCAGAACCATCCCCAACCCTTCTCGTCTGTACCACACGAGCTCTCTGGCGTTAACGCCCACACGTTGGTGCTTTCACAATAATTCTCCGCACCTTTCGCAATTCGGACACAATAAAAACTCTAGCGAGACAGTTTGGCGTGCAAGTGTGATGTAGGAGTTCTCATAATTTTTTTTCTTTTTCAGGAGGTGCCGCACTGCGGAAATTTTAGCCTATAACTCGCATAAAATCCCATGTACAAAGATTCGGATCTAATGCGTATCTTGATCTCGGTGGATAAAGGTCCGAAAGGATATCCCGAAAAGGAGGGAAAGAAATCCACACTTCAACCGAGAAGATACGGAACATCATTCGCATCAGCGATGTCGGCCCAAGTTGGACACGGAGACTTGCACGCCATGATGGTCCGATATGAGTGACATCCCCTTAAATAGCATGCCCTTCCAATCCGTCGTAGCGACCCCTTAAACTGAACTGAATTGAACGGAACACCACCCCTACCCAGATCCAACAGTTACAACAGCCCAAGTGCGGAGACCTACTCGTATTATCCACAGTGACAGAATGGCGGAGTTATTAATGGCCGCGACAGTGACAAATGACGAACTGTCGGCGCAAGCAAGACTGATATCATGGCGGCCTTCGTTCCTCTCTTCGTTCCCTCCGCTTGTGTTTCCCGTCTCCCTGTTCTCTGCTCCCTCATGGCTGTCGCACGGACCGTCTCTGTTCATCCCCTTGCCCTCGATTCGACCTTCTCTCGCATCTCCTTCGTCAAACCGTCCTTGCGGGAACTACGGGTGCACAGCGTCCGCGCAAATGTGGAATGGCGGACGATAAATCTGGCGTTCCTTTGATTAGCGCCTATGATCGAGGATCAGTTTATAGAGAGTATACCGCAATGGTTTTAGGTGTTACCAATTTGTATAAACAATTTGTTTGATTAAAAAGAAATAAATTTCCATGAATAATTGAGAAATAATTTTTTTCAAGCTTGAAAAATATTTAAAATAATGGAAAAACGATCGTTTTCTATTTTTATTCTGTATAAAATTTGATGTATGTTTAATTTTAAACACAAAAATTATTAAAAATTCATTAATATACATATGTATGAAATCCCAATTTCACGATTTTAAAACATTTATTATAGGTTTTATTTTTTTATTTCATATTAATAGAATTTAAAATATAAATAATAAATAATTATATAATACTAAATATTAATTTACTATTTCTCGTAATTTAAATGCGAAAAAAAATAAAATTATTTTTTGTAACGAAAACAGAAACAAGAGCTATGTACTCATTCTTTCTTTTTTTCAAAGTAGATTTGAATGAAGAAAAAAGAGTGTACAATATGCAAGACGACAAAATAAAATCATGTTGTGTACAAAATCAAAATAAATATATTTACAGATTATCCACGGCGGTAAATCACATGCGGTTTGAATAGACAGCAGGAGGTCTGGTCTTTGGGAAGGCGTTCTGGGCTCTCTGTGCACCCTCTCCACCTTCTCGTCTCTCTTCCACTCTTCCCTCCTCTCACCCGATAGTTCTTCGGCCGCTGCTTTGTATTCCGCGTTGCTTGCGTCTTCCCCTTTCCTTCCTCAACGTCGTCTCAAACTCCACGATTCTCTCATCCCTTTCCACTGATCCCCCCTGCCACCCTCCAGTGTCCCTCTCACCAAAAACCCTCATCTTATACTCGCGTCTTCGTTCTTCTTTCCTCTTTCGCTCTTTCATTTTTCTTCTTCGTTGTCTTCGTCCAGCTCTTCCGTTGGAGATGCCCGAAGCTTCATCCTAAGGCGACTTGATCCACCCCCTTTCCATCCCTTAGACATTGCCACGCCAAGTTCTTTGATCCCTGTCGAGCGCGTAACTTCGAAGGATCACCACCAAGATTTTCGAAAGAATTCATAACTTTGACGGAGTCTTAGTGAGGAAGATTTCGCGCCTCGCGTGTAGTAGTATCTTGGGGATAAGATGGGTTATGTGTTGCTCAGCGTAAGGAGAAAAATACCAAGAAGAAGTCGACAAGAAACAGTTTTGGACAACTTGATGATTCATATTCACAAAAATTTGTCAAAAATTAACCGATGTATACAGAGAAATACTATTATAATTTTATGAAAAAAATCTTTCACAGAAGAATATTCTAGATATATTTTATTTTTATAAAATTGCGAAAAATTGTAAATTTCTAAAATTACTCAAAATAATATGTACATTTATATCAATGTATGTAATGAGAAATAATATTTAAAAAACAATAATATTTGTAATATTTTATTTATTGAACAAAGTTGAATAAAGAGAGAGAGAGAGAGAGAGAGAGAGAGAGAGAGCAATATAAGAATTAGAGAAACGAGAAAAAAAAAGGAAGAAGAAACGCGCAAGCCTGATCTGTTCATGAACGCAGAAATCCCTCGTGGCAACCTTGGGGTTCCGAAACATCAGCGTGATTGCGTTCCTTCGCGAAGGTATTCCATTATCAGGTTGAGCGAGTACCCTCATCCCTGTTCTACCCTCCTGAACTGCCGGACGTCGAGCTACGTTGTTCCCGAGCCAGACTCGCCCATACATGCGACCAGACATCGACATTCAAACTAGCATTTGCAATCTTTGGTCCAACAATGATAAACGTTAGACTTATCTTTTGAATTTATTGTCAAAATAATATCGATAAATGGCATATAGATGGATATATTATATTTTAATATTTATCGATATTTTTACACGCTTTTTAATTAAATATTGTTTAAGATAATTCTATTAGACATACATTTTGTAAATGACAAAGTTTTTACTATTTATAATGGATTTTTATTTCATTTAAATTAATTCTGTAATTTTGAACGTCAATATAATTACTTACAAAATAATTGAATCAATTATTAACAATGTTTCTTAAAAATTATGATATTTATATGTTAATTATATGATATAATTTTGTAAAAAAAAGGATTCTCTATTAAAAATTGCGAACTATTTTACTGGTCTTCAATGTTTCGTTCGTTTCAAAGTTTAATCAGAAATTGGTATAGGGATGCTTGTCCTGTTTTCATTAACATTCCACAAATCCTGCAACAAATTAAATTACTTCACCATTGCTGGGAGTAATGAATATCGGTAGGGTGGCAGGAAGTGGTGGAGGATACTGAACGACAAGCATTGCAGGGAGAGGGCAGATAATCGATTGGTCTCGAAAGTTGAGTTTATTCATGCATATAATGAGTCGTGTCGTTTGCAATTACTTCCGCTACACACTATATGCTTCATTAAAAAAAATTAAACTTTTAGAATTGCCTTAATTTTACAAAATCTATAGTTGATAAAATTTAACTCCTAATTTACGTCGCATGCACCTCTAAGATTATTTGGAGACACGGTAGTATCTCGGCGCTAAGACATGGCGCGAGACACTGCCGTGACTCCTTTACGCGATAAAATCTACGCAAATACAGCAATACAAACGTGATTTATGTACGTTTACAATTATTAAACAATTTTTTTTAAATATAGGACAATAATTATTTTTAGTTAAATCAATTTTAAATAACAAACAATTGATAAATATTTAAAATAGTATCATTATCATTCTTTAAACTTTTTTTTTCTGCAACTGTCTGTTCATATATGTGGCAATGACATAATTCGTATGTACATTAGATGGATGCGAATACCATGCTAGGCTGCGTAGGAGGCTAGATTCCACGACACTGAACGGGATAGAAATGGCGGTATGGCAGAGGCGAGGGATCGGGTAATGGGGTTTGCTGGGAGTGACGCGGGAGCTAACCGAGCGGAATCACGAGCTCCCAGAAATCGAATCCATGCGTCACCCAAGCCTGCCAACACCATCTGCAGCTACCGAGTTCCACCGACCTTAAGTTTCGATGGTAGACTCAAAGCGGAGTGTCATCCACCAGACAGTAAAAATCGGCAACTGATTCATAAATAAAATAAAAATCTAAATTCTTTTTTATAATTTATTATAGTTGTATTTATTATAGTTGTATTGTATAACAATAATATCATAGAAATAGTAAATCTATTTTAACTCTACGTAATAAATACACACACACACACACACATATATATATATATATATATATATATATTTATATATATCATTTTATTATTGTATCAGTGTAATTATGTGTATGCAAATCTAAAATCACAAAAATATCAAAAAAAGATATTTTTAAACTAAAATAATATGTAATCGTCGAATATTGAAATCGTCATTGCGTGTCTTTTAATGATTCACCAAGCAAAACAAAGAAATTTCAATATTGATAAAACAAACAAGCAATTGCTGGAGCAAAATTCCAGGCAACCCCCTGGACAACTTAAGCAACGTCTCGCTCTTGTCCGCTTGGCGCTCCAACGTAAATGATGGCGCCCAGTATTATCTATTGTGCGCCCATTCCATTTAATATTGTATTCCATAACGCAAACAAAGGTAAAATGCGAATTAATGTACTCGATTTATCACGCTTTTGTTACGCGCTGGGACGCGAGCGAACAACGCCGGGGAACTCGCTGGCTTTACTTCGCTCTTTCCCCATCATTGCTGTAACTACCACGAAAACGCTGCGACGCGACGCGACGCGACGTGGCGGATACGCTACTTTGTAAATTTCGACGCGAGCGAGAATAATTCCTGTAAATGTACACTGTACTTCAATCACAATATCTTTTCCAAAACTTTCCAACTTTCACAGGTATTTTACATTGTTTATTTATCGGATATATTTATTTAGACTTTTTGTTTTGGATGTAACATCCAATGTGTACATATTTTTGTAAATAAATATCAAGAATTATTAAATATATTTCAAAATTTTCATTCAATTAATATTATAAATATATTAGTTTCTTTTTATTTTATATTAAAAATCATAAAAAGATGTCAGTTATTAAAAATATTTGGAAAAATGTTAGCACAACAATTTCATAAATTACTAATATCTGGACTGCTAGATATGAAATAAAAAGTTTCAAGATTTTAAATATTATAATTTTGTGTAAAAAAAAAAAAGAAATTATAATAAGAAAAATAATAAAATGAGGAATTTCTTAAAAATTTTATAAGTTTAGAATGTTTCCGGAATATTGTAAAATTATGGACATAACAAAGTATTTACGATGGAACCTGGTTGAACGGAGGTAAGAGGGGATAGAGTCTAACTGGTTGAAAATCCAGGAGGACCATTTTTCTTTCCTGCTCGCGGAGACTACGGCCGAAAAAGGATTGGGAACCACCACAGATGACGCTTTCTTTTCTCATCTTTTTCTACCTCCGGTTCCCATCTTCCTCTGACGTATTCTCCCTTCAGAGCTTCGTTCTACGAACGTTTGTAATCCTCACATAGAATACGCTATAACTAAAAAGAAAAAACGATAGTTCTTCTTTGACGTTAAAAGTACAACGATATACATAAATATAAATATTATAAAGTATAAAGAATCTCATGAAAAAAGATTACAAATAATTTTTAATCTGAGAAAAATTAAAGATTTTAATTAAATTTAAAAAGATCATCTAATTTTTATCATTATAGTTTTTTATATTTTAAGAATAATTACAACACACAAATATTTATAACAAATTATTTAATTCATTCTGTATACGTATATTAAGTAAAACTTTTTTTATACATTATAAACAACTATCTTTTTTTTGCTATCTTTTTTTATTTTATTGTTAGCAT
>Ga0157364_1005806_pt1 | contig 12625 bp, 6 predicted proteins | sample AttsexASBM2_FD_111476 | JGI IMG/M metagenome (GOLD analysis project Ga0157364, IMG submission 111476) | Fungus gardens microbial communities from leaf cutter ant in Ribeirão Preto, State of São Paulo, Brazil - Atta sexdens ASBM2 | ecosystem: Host-associated > Fungi > Mycelium > Unclassified ... | reverse complement strand
TTTATCAAGTTCTCTTGTGTCTTCTCTAATATAAGAGTTTGACCTTTGAATCCACTCTAAGGTTCTTAGGTTATAACATTGTGAGTATAGCTTTAGGTTGTCGTAAATCATTGTGATGAACTGCTCATAGCTGAGCAAATTGATTTATTTCTGATATTACACAATTTCTGCTGTTTTTGGCTATACTATTTATGGTTGAATTAGTGTCTCTAGAATGGGCAGATGCTAGAGTTTGCTTAATGGTCTCCCTGATAGTTAGAGCACTTGAAAGAGTGGAGGCACAGCTTACCCTGTTTTGTTTCCAAACGAGGAGAATTTATTTTTTTGTTTGCTTTACAGCATCATACAAATTGGTAGTAGTATTTTGTTTTGTGAGGCCTATTGCATTGTATGCACTTGGTCCCTTAAATTTGGTACAAAACATTGAATGTACCCATCTCCAACAGTTCTTACATTGAGAGACTTCAGAATTCATGTTGGCTTTCCAAATAGTTACAATGTAGTTACTTACATTAAAGCATCTGTTAATGAGCATTTTAGTGTTACTTCCACTCTACACATTCCATATATCAATCCAAACAATTGCCATGTCAGATTTTGGAGATACTTTAATAACATATGATTTTGATACTAACATAATATTGTTGAAAATATGGTTGATCTTGATAATACTCTCAACTACATTAGAGTTGAGTAAGATGGCAGTATTCTCTTGAAGATATAGTAGACCAATAATCTTCAAATATAATTTTGATTGGGGAAATCTTAGGAAATCAATCTTGTTTGAGTTAATATAATTAGTACCTTTGATATAATGTTCAATAGATTAAAGATCAGATGAGATAGTGACTTTGTTAGTGACTACAATAATTCTAGCTGTATCAGAACAAATAAAGTCCACTATTACATCTAATTTGATACATGTTGTAGACTCAAAACCTTAGAGTTGGTCAAGAGACTAAACCTTGTATAGGGTTGATACAAGAAGAACTCAATAAGGAGCTTCTACTCTATCTATCTGCTATATATACTAAACCGTCTTGGTCCGTGCTACAACATTATATGTCCGACCCTAAAGTCCATGCTCCTACCTCATGTCCTCTTACTCATCCACATGTGTTTTCCATAAGGCCACCATGCTTCCTACATGTGCCCTGATGTCATACCTTCTACCCTACTCTATTGTCCTACGTCATCACTCTTAATCTCCATCGTACATGTGTACACCATGTGTGCACTATGAGGAACCCTTGTCCCTTGATGTCACTCCTAACCCTAACTCCTACTCTAGACTCTTCCCGATCCTTCTAGACCCTAAGTCCTTCCAGACCACTCTAGACTACTCTAGCCTCTATCACATGACTTCCAGGTCACGTGCCTATCTCCTAACCCTATGTCCATTGTAGACTAATAATTAACTAAGGTCCTAACCCTAACCCTAGTCCAAAGTCTGTCCACACTCTCATATCATAACAATACACTATTCAAGTTTGAATTATAGGCACCACTTTTGTTCATAAAGTTCTTTTTGTTGACATCGCTCATAGGAATGATGACTTGCTTATGTAATGGCCCCTTTGTGGTTATATTGATATATAGCTTGAGTTTAGAGTTATTATTTCCCTTGATGATCTGTTGAATATTGTTGATTTTAGTCGCCTTAAGAAAAGAGAAAGCCTCTTTAATTTTCAGCACTTCCTTGGTATTGCTAACATTCTTGGCCAATTGAGTATATGATTTAACCTGGTTAGGGGTTATATTGATGGATTTATTGGATTTAAAATATTTTGAGATCTTGTTGATCTCTTTGGGAGATTTAGCTAGGATCAGAAAAGGTAGTCTTTTGATACCAGCAGGTTTGTTAATAAGAGTTTTCTATTTCTTACTGTTTCTCTCCAAGTTGACTCAAGAGATGAATTTATATGCAACTTTTTGCCTAAAGCTGTTTTTGTGATTATCAGTAATAAGAGAATCCTATCTGAACTTATAGATAGAAGAGATAAGCTCTCAAGCCACTTTACTAATATCTTTGAAGTCCTTAATATCATTAGGCTTGGCTGTTTCAATATTTTTATTTTTGATATAAATAGCTGTATAGGTTATTGATTTCCTAATGCTGTCAGCATTAGATACAAGGTGTTTCAATAACCCATATAATGAAATAGGGTGAAAATTACTATTTCACAAATCTGGTTCTGTAGATCTGTTGGAGTTATATAGTAATTGAATGTTGATGACATTATTATTATCAATATAAAGAGGACTTGAAATACTAGAAGAATTGAGAGCAGGGCCTTCAATTGGAACATATTGATTTTTTGTGTTGTTATTGGAGTCAACTGCTGTACTGACTTAATTGACTTGTTTTTTAGGTGTCACATATAACAATTGAGGGCTATCAATAGACTCTATTTCAATGTCGCTCTCTAGATTGTTGTTCATCTCTATTCTCTTATGATATATAACTGATAACTTGGTTGAGGACATTAAGGATGCTCTAGAAAATTGTAGGTTAAGAGAAGATGTTTTGTTCCTCACCTTGTCATAGTTATCAGAAATATTTCTGAACAAAAAGTCCATCCCCATATTAGTTGGTAAAGCCATAGTTTGTTACAAGTTTGTATTTTCTGAGAAAAGAAAGAATTTATTCCTAATATTTCTTACAGGTACTACTATACAAGATGGTAGTTTAAGAGAAAGAAGAGATGAAGAAGTAGTTTATTACATGGTATAATACAGATTATTAGAAATTGTTTTTATTCCTAAAAATATTTATTAATCTTATTAAGATAGAATGAATTCTTAATCAGCAGTAAATGAATTAGTCACAAGTCTAAGCAACTCATATTAGAGCTATTGGATAGAAGTACGGAGAGCTTTAAAACTTCAAGGAACTCTAAGTTATTATTTTGGATATGCTAATTACATAACTTACCTCCAGGAAATTCTAAGTTATCATATACCAGTCTAAGATTATCTGAGATTATCCACTTCTTATTATAAATAACTATTTATCTTATCTCTAACCAACTATTAAATACAGTTCATACCTCATTATCCAAGATCTGATAATAGTCTCTTGGAAGTCCAAAATGAGTTATTTGTGTGTTATCCAAGAATGTGGAGCATGGGAGTCAGAATAACCTTTGGCTTCAGCTTATGTACTATACCTTTACAAGTTGTACTGATGTTAAGAATAATTCACACTTATTAGAGATATCTATAAATAATATGAAAGACAGAATGGATGAAGCAACTGGATAGAAGGTAGTGGTGAAAGAGAATTGTAAGTAGTACTTATATAGATGAGACAATCTTGGCTTTAACAAAAGATGTTGTATCTAGCTTAATCTTGTTATATAGTCATATTTCAGAAAAAGAAAATTTGAGTAGTCTTAGAGCGAGTGTGGCACAGTTTTAAGCTGATTATTAGACTAGAAAACTATACATGATAGCTATCATCCTTAAATATAGAAAGTATTTTCTAATAATGCTATTATACATACTTTAGATTATTAGGTATTATAGAGGTTATTGTTTGGAACTTCATAGGATTGATGGAAAATAAAGGGTTTGGTTCTTGAGTTGATGAGTGATTGGAATAGAGTGTAATCTATACTAGAAGAGTGTGGAAAGAGTGTGGATAATAAATGGTATATAATAGCATCCTCTCTTTAAGACTAAGCTCTCAAGGCCCTAGTTGCATATGGAGTAGTGAGTGCTATAGTTTTTAATAGTAGAAAGAGAAGGAGAAAAGAACTATAATAATTTAAGTCCAAGAAGAAAATAGATGAGAGAAAAAGAAGAAAAAGGAAAAAGAAGATAATAGAAGAAGGTTAGGTTTATCAGAGTAGACCTAGCAAAAATTGGATATGATATTAGAAACATAAGCAAGTTTAGATGTGAATAGCTAGTCAGATTCTTCTTCTATATTTTTGTATTTTAGCTAAATGACTTTGTAAAGTAGCTTGTATACATATCTATAATCAATTTTTGAGTCAAAAATTTAGGAAATCTCATATTCAGATTCATTATCTACTATGACTGGTAGTAGTAAAGATTCAGATTGACTGGGAAAAGTGTTAGATATAACAGGCTTAAACATAGACACATGAAATATTAAGTAGACAATATGCATTGATCTCAGAAAGTAAATTGTGAATGAGTAGGTACTAACTTGATTAATGATCTTAAATAGTTCTAGATATTTTTCCAATAGCTTTTTTGAGGGTTATATCATATAAAAGAACTAAGCTTTAATAAATATATGTTGTCCTATCTAAAACTTCAGAGCCAAAGTCCTGCACACATAAGCCAATCATTAGTACTATTGTTGTGTAGCAGATATCTCTGTGTTTTGTAGTTCATCAAGATTTATAGCAAATTCACAGGTATAAGATGAACCAACATCTTGTTCTGGATACATATTGATGCTTATGTAGTAGTCTTTATTTACAAAGAATGGTAAGATGCCAGTAATAGCACTTATAATATTATTATATGCAAATTATACAAACAGAAGAAGATTTGACTAGTTATTCTGTTGGTAGTTGCAGTAAGTATAGAGGTATTGTTTTAGTGTCTAGTTGGTATATTCCATTTGGCTGTCCTCCTCAATATAATATCCAGAAATGAAATAAAGTTGTATATCAAGGATAATTTCTAAGAATTAGAAGAAGTTTGAGATAAACTCAAATCTATAATTGGAAGTGATATGGGATAGAATACTATATTTGGAAAAGATATAGACTACAAATAGTTTAGTCAGATCATATAAGGTAATAATATCTACTGTTGGAACAAATATGGTCTACTTGGACAATTAGTTAATAATAATTAGGATTATATCAAAATTAGATAAAATAGTAGTTTCTTAGTAAAGTTTATGAAAATTGAGTTTCATAGATACTTGGAGATCAGAAGTTGCTTGAACAATTCATATAGCTTATAGCATTGTAGTTTGAATCTTATACAAGTAATATAAAGCTTATAGAAGCTTTTAATATCTATGTCACAATCTTCATTTAGCTTGTATCTCCACAACAAGTAGACCAATTTTCACAAACTAAGTTACACTATAAAGCCCTAAATAAGGGCTATCTGCACATATATGGGATATATAAAAGTAACAACAAACAACCAAGATATCAGGTCATCAGTAACTGTAAAATCTTCATTTGCTAATATCTCATGAATAACTGGATGGATTCACATAATCAAACTCACATTAGAAAGCACTCATCAATCTATTTCTGAAGATATATGGTATATTACATAACAATAAGTGTTCATAAAGATACAAGCATATCAATGTAGTGATATAATTAGTTATCTTCTAAAATTAGCCTGACAGTGTTATAAACTTATTCCTTTAAGTTGGAAATAAGAACAACCCTTATATTAGAGTAACACAAGAGAACTCAATAGAAAACTCTGTACAGGATAGTCTACCTTATATACAAGTATCTAATGGTCCATGTGAGCTATTTCTAGCCTACCCTAAACTACCATGTGTATACCTTAAGGTCAACATGTGTATTACATGTTGTATAATGTTATTCTTCTAGAATCTTCTATGTTCTTCCATGCATCTCATGACTTGTAGCTATTACTAACTCTAATCCTATGTTCTAAAAATAGAAAAATAAAGAAATAAATCAAAAAGAAAATGAGAATGAGAATAAAATAAAGAAAAAGCTAAGTCCATTATTTATGAACTTGACAGACAGCTGCTATAACAGATAATAGCTTCCATCAGGTATGAGTTTTGATCCTATGATGGAAACAGCTTGCATATAAATCATCACTTTTTTGTATATATATCTCTGTATTTAAGGATTAGACCTCAGACTTAACAACATTATTTATTATTCATCAATTTACATCATTCATCATTAATCTTTATCCTTTATTATCTGTATTGATCTTAATCATCATTGTCATCATTATTTAACTTCTGAATTACTCCTAAACTTCTGAGAGTGCACCCAAGGTTCAGATATCACAAATAAGTAAGTAGTTTATTTTGTGATAATCTATATATAGAGAGAGCCATATATATTTATAATAAATAAGTTCTAATATCTTGTTTTGTCTGAAATATTCTACAAGAATGTAGTTATGGTAATACTGTAAGACATATATATAGAGGTTGTTTACAAGTAATATGTAAATCTAGTAGTCCAAGAGCAAAAGTCTGAATATGTCTAATAACTAATGTTCTGTTAGGTTATATAGTTGATCTTTAAGTATATTATCAAGCATAGCTATGGAACAAATATTATTATATAATATATTAAGATCTATAATAGTGGTTATTTGCAAGAACAAGAAGATGAGAGTAGTAGCTCAAAAAAACATCATAAGTTAACTGTAGATAAAGATAGGACAAAGATTGTGTGAATTAATAGAGATGTAGATAGTACTTTCTTCTATTGGATAAAGATCTTCTTTATAAATGATTGTTATAATTGATGGCTCAGAGTTAAGTCAATAAAAGAACCTTCTATAAAGTTTATACAAGAGAACTTAATGAAGTTCTAAGTATAATTTATCTATCTTATATATATTGAGCTTATAGTCTATACTATACTAAATCTAGCCTATCCTAAAGAGCATGCATTTGTCTTAAGATTAACATATAACATACTATATGATATTATTGTTTTAATACCTTCCATGATATTCTATATAATATAGAATCATATAACTGTAACTTACAATATTATTATGTGATATATAACAAATATATGATACTGTGTCATATTGTGTGACAATTTGTAACAGTTATATGTAATATTATACTAACACTAATCCTAAGTTTGAAAATAAGTAAATAAGTAAAAAGAAAATAGAGTCTATTATCTTTAATTCTGACAATAATAGCATTAGGTTTGAACCTTAGATATTTCAGATAGAAGCAGATGACAAGATTAAACTAGGAAAGTGTTATAGGACAAGAGTGTGGACAGACTTTGGCTAGGGTTAGGGTTAGCTGAACATAAATAGATAGTAATATTATTAGTCTACAATGGAGGAAGAGTACATAACCTGAAAGTCATGTGACAGAGGCTGGAAGAGTTTAGAGTAGTCTGGAAAGACTTAAGGTCTAGAAGGATCAAGAGGAGTCTAGATAGGAGTTAGGGTTAGAAGTGACATCAAGAGACAATGGTTCCTCATGGTGTACACATAGTGCACACATATACAGTGGAGATTAAGAGTATGACATCAAGGTACATATATATGGTATGGTAGCCTTAGTAATAGGACATGAGGTGGACACATAGATATAAGGGCCAGTAGATATTGTTGTAGCATGGACCACAAGTAATGTATATAAATAGAAGAGCAATACAGTGAGGGCTCCTTGTCAAGTTCTCTTGTAATTCCCACTACTAGATAGCTTTTTGTGAGCTTTGCTGAAGTAAGCATACTATGAGTGCCATTCCAGTGAGTGGTTGCTACAACAGAAAGGAATTATGACTATCTTGCTTATTAGTGAGAGAGAATTTTAGTAGTTAAAAAGTATTTTAGGTTTTTGTAATTCATAATAATGTTAGATAAGAAATATGTCTGGAAGAAGAAGTTATCTGCAGAAAAATTATGAAAGATATCAGAAGAGTATGAGAATATTATCAAATGTATGTGGATGCAAATTTAGGGTATTCTTAGCTTTAGTAAATATACTATATCTTTGTATGTTGTGATAGTCATATTTAGGAAGAAAATTATAATAGGAAGCAAATTATAAAGGAAGTCAAACTTCTAAGTCTGAGTACTTATAATAGTGCACTATACTAGTTGATTTCAAGCTAAGGAACTATAGAGTATCTACATATCTTAAATACTAATACTACTACTATCTGAGGATTAGAGGAGACAAGTAACTACTCTGGATATACTAAAGTTCTTGGAAATGAAGTCCAGAGCTCCATAGAGGTCATAAGAAGCCATATGATCAGTAATAGAGTGATTGAACATGGAAAGGAACCAGGTTTGTTCATATCAGAAGTAATGTATAAACTAGAAAAAAGATATCTACTTTTACAAATGTTTTGGGTAGAGTAGAGTTTATGTAAGTGTTATTCATGATAGAGTTGGATGGATCAGATGTGTTTGGATGAGTATATAACAGATAATATCTATAGAAAGTTCTGACTCTTTCAAGTAGTAATGTTAAGTGTGAAAAGACTTCAAAAACTACAAGGAGTTTCTTATTGTGTATTATGATGGAAGAGAAAGTATGGCTGCAAGATTATAATTTGAAGCATTAGTTTCTATAATCATTTAAGTGTTGGAAATTCAGTAGGTGAGAATTGAAGTAGAAACAAATAATATTTTGAGGATATTAAATTCTTTGCAATATGGAGAGTAAAAGTTCCAAGGAATATTCTTTTATGTCAACCAGATCAATAAGATAGCTATATCTAGATAATTATAAATAAACTAATGATAAAAGTTTGCAAATCTCAAGAATACTTGTACATTTTTGACTTTCTTTGGTTTGAACCAATTTTGAATCATATTGACTTTATTAGAAGATATGGTTAATTTAAAAGAGAACAAGATATATTCTAAGTACTCTATAGAGTTGGAGTAAAACTCACACTTCTTAACTTTTGCATATAGTTTGGCTTTGTAAAGTCAATATAATACTTTCCTTAATATGGTCCTAATGTAAGAACATATTATCCAAATAAATTAGAATATCATTGAGATACACTACTACACAAATATCTAGAAGGTCTGAGAAATTATCATTCATAAACTATTGAAAAGCTATAGAGATATTAGTCAGACCAAAAAGTATAACTATCCATTTAAAGAGTATATAGCAAGTGTAAAAGGCCATTTTCTATTTGTCATCTTCTGTAATTTATACCAGATAATATATATATGATAGAGGCCAATCTTAGTATAGATATATATCTTCTAGAAGAAATCAAAAAGATTGAATATCAGGAAAAGTAAATACTTATTCTTCCATATAATGCAGTTAAGTCTTTAGAAGTTGACATATAGATGAAGAGAGCTGTCTTTTTTATTGACAAATAGTATAGGTACTTCATAAGAGAAAGAGGTGGAATGTATAAATTTAATATTTAGATGAATTCTTTGGGTATTTTTTGTTCTGTAGTTGAGAGTGAGTAAATGGTTCTAATAGTAGTTTTTTTCTACTTCTATTTTGATCTATAAGTCATATGAGTAGTGGAAGGCTAAAGATATCTGTGAACTTATAGTACTTGGATAAAACAGCAGATAGATTGACTAAGTCATTAGTAATCCTTATTATATTTCTGGCAAAATTAGTAGAACAAAATACAAGATAGAGAGTGGCTAAGTCTATTATCTATACTGCTCAGATATATGATTGAGCATCAATGATAGCAATACAAAGTTATAGAAGAAAATGTTCAGGTTCAGGGCTAGAGATGTCAGAGATATCAAATATGGATAAGAATTTTTCAGATAGTACATATATTAGGATATTCTTTTCCAGAGATAAGTTTTTTTTTTGAGTTTAGTTGGAAAGTGATGGAATTATATTTGGTGAGCCTGTTGTGTCCAAGTATCATAAAATTGTTAGACATAGTTTATGTTAGCTTGGAAATGTACAAAGTATAGAAACTCCATGTAATAAGCTTGGTAATATAGACTTATCAGAACAACCTTGGCCTCAACTTATATGTTGTGCCTCCTATGAGCTGCATGGTCACAATTTCAGAGAATGGTTTTATAAGAAGTTATAAGAAGAGAAGTATATTGCTATTGATACTGGAGATTTAGTGTCAACTTGAGTTGATTATCAAGCTAGCTATTACAAAGTAATCACCAGCCTGAAATACTAAATAGAAGTTTAGATTTGAAGAGAAGAAAACTCTATATAAAGTTCAAGTAATTTTGCAGATTTTGAAGGAGATAATTAGACAACAGAAACAGATAAAGATGACTGCAAATAAAGCCAAATAACCATAGAGATTTGATGTTGTATTGAAGTTGAACATGTCTTAGACACATTTTGGAGTTTAGAATATAACAAAAATTGATAAAAAGATGTTGTTAAGTTTGAGGTCTAATTTTCAGATATATACATAATAGTAATAATATAAGTTATTTCCATCATATAATTAAAACTTGTATCTAATAGGACTATCATTTGTTATAGCAGATGTTAGGCTAATTTTAGAAGATAACTAATTATATTACTATATTAATACACTTGTATCTCTATAAATACTAATCTTTATGTAATGTATAATATATTATTAAAAACAGTTTGATAAGTGCTTTCTAACACAAGTTTGATTATAGAAATCTGTTTAGTTATTCCTGAGATAATAGTCAATAAAACTTATAGTTACTAATAGTCTGATATCTCAGTAATCTGTTGCCACTTCTGTACATCCTATATATGTGTGAATAGTCCTTATTTTGTACTTTCTAGTATAACTTAATTTATGAGAATTGGTCTACTAGTTATAAAGATACAAATTATTTAACTCTGATAACCAGCTACTAAACCAATTATACTAAATATATGCAATATCAAGCTTAACTTTAACATCTAGCTAGTATTATATATACATTTTATACTATATTTCTGATAGTTTCAATCTCTAAAGTTATAACCAAACAATAGGCAAATAGCATAGCATATAAGCTAAAGCCAAGATTATTCTAAGAAGTCTACAATATTGCAGACTTTGATAAGTATTCATACTTATTGAACTCCAACTAACTATATAAACTTTTACTCCCAAGTGTGAACTGTTTCTGATAGTAAGATATTCTAATAATATATTACTACTATATATACTATAGTAGAATGGTCCAAGTATATAGTTTGTACACTTAACTGATTAATGTCTACAACTATAATTAGCTAAATAACTATAATACTACTATAGTAGACTAAACAATAGAAATTAGGATAAGTAAGAGCAGTTTTTAAGGCTAATCTAGGTAAAGACTAGCCCAGAAGTACAACTAAGCTCATATAAAGTAGATCTGGACTTATCTATTACCAGTATCTTCTGGCAGATTTTCACTATAGTAAATAACTTTAGTTTTACTATATTTGTTGACATTATTGTCTTGATTTTATAAGACCCTATAAACTACTCTATTAACTTCTCTATTCTCTACTGTTCTATTCAGAATCTCAAGTTCTTAATGCTTAGCAGTATTTAATCTCTAACTTGATACTCCATCAGATTTGCTTTCTTCTGGTTTTTACAAACTTTTCTACTCTTGTACTCTTTCTTTTCTTTCTCAGCTTAAACTCTATTTGTTAAGATAACTAGAGCAGAAACATAGAGTTAGCACTTCAAGCTCTAGAAAAACTTAAGTTTTATTGGTAAAATATATTAAAAATACCACTTATCTCCAAAATAACCTAAGAGCACAGAATAAGGTTTTCTGAAGACAGAAGCTATTCTAAATACTCTAGAGTACATTTGATCTGGTAAAACAATACTAACTAAGTAAGAAATAATAGTGTTCAGATAGTCAGACACTTTGATAGAAATATCTAAAATATTGTCCAGAAATAATATTATCCAGAAATAGCAAGTACTTATCATCAGATAAGTAAGAGCATAAGACAATAGTCACCAAGATACTAGCAATAGTTGGAGTTGGGGTGTGAAAGCAGTGGATGGTGTTACAAGCTCTGTGAAATTGGTAGCAAATGATGAATATCACAACATAGGAGTATCAAACTCTGTAGGCTTGATAATATATATCAGAGTTGGCAGTTCTCTTACACTATTCTCAGATTCTGTTCATAGTTCATATCATAGGTCAAACTCCAGTTGTATCCATCTCCAACATGGATAGCACTCATCACCAATTTTGAGCTGTAGCCTGCTCATTCAACTATTTATTTTATTCTATTCTATCTTCCTTTTATTTAAGTATTTTCCCGGTCACATGACGTGACATCCCAAGACCACTTGATGAGTCACGTGTACAATCACGCGCTATTCTCGACGAGCTATTTATTCAATAGCTCGATCACTCGGTAACTATGTGTGCCATGGTACAAATGTCAGGTTGACTCCGGGCCAATTATTCACTGTCGGTGTCCGCTCATATGTATACTACCCAATTCTCGTTAATAAGGAGACACCACAAATTCTTTTTGAGGTCTGCAGATTTTTACACAGTTATGGACATGTGGTAATAGTATTATTACATCGCAGAAAACCGAATCATGGACGATATACTAAATTATTGAGCAGGTATACAGCATTGCTTCTGTTTGAATGAAGCTCAGACCACATTGGACGATGAGATTCGTTTTGCAAGATCCCTTGAAAAGTAAATGGTAGTACAAACATCACTGGCTAAAAGTCGATCGTAACCTTTGCGTGATGACAGATGAACATAGATGTTCTCAGGCACCTATTACCCCAAGTGAGTATCAACCAGATAGACGACTTTTGGAACTGTGCTTTAGCATTACTCTTCCTGCAGATTTCGAGATCACCATGTCAGATATCGCAGGCCCTGGCTCTATGGCTCTCTCGTCCCTTTCGTCAAGTCAGCTCAAATTTATCCGGTCTCTACCGAAGGCCGAACTCCACGCTCATTTGAATGGTTCTATCCCCCTTTCAACCCTTCG
>Ga0157364_1005804_pt1 | contig 12629 bp, 7 predicted proteins | sample AttsexASBM2_FD_111476 | JGI IMG/M metagenome (GOLD analysis project Ga0157364, IMG submission 111476) | Fungus gardens microbial communities from leaf cutter ant in Ribeirão Preto, State of São Paulo, Brazil - Atta sexdens ASBM2 | ecosystem: Host-associated > Fungi > Mycelium > Unclassified ... | reverse complement strand
CGACGCGACGCGACGCGACGCGACGCGACGCGACGCGACGCGCTCGGAGAACTCGTCGCCGCTCGCCGCGTTAGGTAATAAAAACCCCACGTCGAGTCTATACCCGCTGCGTATCTAATGGCAAGACAATCGGAACAAAGCAAAACGTTGCGTGCATATCCCGTCCAGACAGAATTTCTTCGCAACACAGATCAGACGGTATCATCATCGACCGCGCTAGTCTCTCGCATCGACTTTCATTGCATAGATGGTGGATGGACATGAAATGACTTGTTCTGGTTCCAATTAAGTGATATTATAGTATAACGATTGAGTTTAGCGGAAAGATTTCACTGTCAAAGTACACAGAGGATCGATGAATTAAAAATTTCTCTTGCAGACGCGACGGAGTCTTAATGGAAATTATATATCATACTCTTATTATAAAGTTACGTCTCGCTTTACTTCGATCGTTATATACAATAGATATAGCGACAGATAATAGGCAAGACCGACTGGAGAACGTTACCCTAATAAAACCGCGTGAAAGATGAGAAATCTCCCGCACACGGTTCCGTCGCGTGAGAATCTTTCCGTCCCTTCTCGCCGATTCTCACCGTGAGTTCCGGCGCGACGTGGAGGATGTTCGCGATATTTCAGGAACGGTTGAATATATGTCTGCAGCGAACTTCATATACACTTGATGCACTATGTTAGATACCAGAGAAGCAATGGTAACCCAATCCGTTAAGCTAAATAACACTTTTAACTTCTATGTATCTATATATAAAAATATATAAAAGAATTCATTTCTGTGATTCAAGTAAATAACGTCTATATTAATGTATCCACTCATTGTCAGCAAAATAATAAACTAAACTTGAGTTAAATTTAACACATTTTCTTAAATTCTAACTCCATTGTTTCAGTTAAGTTAACGTCATGTCAAATAGAAGCAGTGACGATCTATATAGAAATAATAGAAAATATAACTCAAATTGCGGGTATAATTTGACATTATATAAAAACAATCTCTCTCTCTCTCTCTCTCTCTCTCACTCACTCACTCACTCACTCACTCAACGAACGAGCTCGTCTCCTGTATCGACGCGAGGAATTAGACCGAAGCTTCCGAAGCCTAATTAAACCTTACCCTGCGGCTACGAAATAATCATTTCCCACACTGATAACGTACCTCGCACTTACCCATCTCAATTTGCATCTTAATGGCGCGAAAGATTTCGGAGATCGAGTATTTACCGTCATACTTGGCCGTTCACATCTCCGCATTTGTGCACAGTTGAGGTATGTATTTTCGTACACTCGACCAATCGAACGCACAATCGAGCTTGCGCGTGCAATGGTCTTCAAATTCTCTCGGCATTCCTGCACATTATTCGTCACGTATAAATATTTTAACGTGAGATTATTCATGGCCTGACTTAAATAACTTATGTCAGGATATGTGTTAATACCTGTAGAATATTTAAAGAAAGAGCAAACAAACTTCTCATCGTAATTGTAACTTTTGAAGATCATAACGAGTTATCAAGACAAGATGGACGCGTCAAGCGTATAGCAATTAATTCTTCGATTCGAGCCACGAAAAATCAAAAGGGAAAAGTGGGCACATGTTATGGAATTGTTTGAAATGAATTCCAATCGGAATTGTTCAACTATTCCCTAGATTTCTATTATATTTCCTATATGGAAAATGGAATAATTCCGATCGGAACCGATTCTAGTTCGAACAATTCCAGTTTCACTTTTTAATTCCCCGCAGCTCAAAATCTTACATACTCGTACGCTATTTTCTATCAAACTAGAATATTGGCCAGACTCTTACTTCTCTCTAGAGGAATTCTAGATGTAATTATGGCGAACGTCACTTGCGAATCGCCAAAGATCTGTCGTGCTGCACATTAGAGACGATAAATTTAATCGTCAACAATATGAAGCGCGTTCCTCAAAAAGAAAAAAAAACGAGAAGAGAAAGAAATCGCGCGGCACGTGAACCGCATTTTATGGCTGCTCTATACATATGAATACTGCATGGATAGTCGGAATTATGCCGCCGAGAAAATAGACAAATAGACTCCCGATTTACAACCGTTTTCGTAAAAAGACAACTCGTAACTGAATTATTCTCGATATTTGCGTTATCGCTCTTCAATAACATGCGTTCCATTCCATCTGCGTTTATCTTCGCACCACTTTGTCCTATACGAGTCGTATGGTCGTATCGACCCTACCGGAGATAACCGTATGCAGTAGAACGAGCTCGCACTGGGATTATAATTCGAAATGATGACAGTTTAAGCATATTCCTTTAGTATAATCGCAACTGATTCGGCCGACTAGATGATCGCAAGTTCGCGACTGTGTAAACAGTCCAAGTACATTTTACTCGAGTGCAGAGCTTTTTTTCATATGAAAAAAAGAGTTAAGCGGCCTAACATAAATACCCACTATACTTGACTACTAGCTCCGACTACCGGCTACCGGTTTCCGGTAATGTAAACCGGCCATTATCGCAACAGCTGTGGGCCGCGAAAGAGAAAAAGGAAGAAGGAAGAGAAGAGAGTGTGGGATATCTCGGATTTTTCAGATGTAATAAGCGAGAGGGAGGACAGAGAAGGGAGGCTTTTTCCCTCCTGCGTGATTTTTGCCGCGTGACTCCTCACGCGTGATCGTCCTCACGTATAATTTTCTCTTGATTTAATTTACAAGGATATTACGCAGATATAAATCAATACGTCACGAAGCAATCCCCCGTAGCGGATCCGAGATATATCGAAGATCCGGAGAATCCGGAAATTTTATCAATTTTCTGTTCACTTTGAAGTTTCTCGATTTTCATACGAGATTTTCTTGTTTCTCATAAAAAATTAATGATAATAATCGACTTATCATCGCTTGAAATATATTAAGTTAGCACGCTTCTTAGTTGGCACAAAGTGAGCTATATTTTACTGTTATACTGCCAACTCTCAAATACAGAAATATATCGAGTACTTCAAAATAAACAATACGTAAAAAAAAAAATCGTCGATTTCAATGATATCACAATCAATTTCAAAGGGAACATTTGACCAGATGACTATAATATATTATCTGACCAACGGATTGAAGAACTGTAATTTAAATTCTTGAAACGGATCATCATCTGTCTTCATAATAATTCTTTCACTCATATCCTTCAAATTTTTCAAATATATAGAATATATATAGTATAATATATAGAATAAATCAGGATCAAATCCAAGACTCGTCAAATACAAGAATCATTCTTGTAAAGATCCTATCTCAATCATTATTATTATAGATGTGGACTCTGCGGAATTTCTGTCGCTTATATTTTATCATCCATATCTTATTTTATTAAGTTATTTTATTAAAATTACAAAAAAATAAGTTGCAAGAATTTCGGAGAGTCTACATCTGTGGTTGAGATAGAATGGTGCGTAGTTACGAAAATAGCCCTACGAAATTAGTCGATCGACTTGTAGTCAACGATTCTTGGGTTTGATTCCGATACTCATTCTATTATACATCTGCCTCGATTTTATGTATAAGTTTAATTAGAAACTTTGAGGATGCGAGTGAAGAAATTATCACAAGGTTGAATAATGACCCGTTTTGAGATCTCATTTCAAAAATTTAAAAATTGTAATTCTTTAATCTGTTGATTAGATATAATAATAATATAAATTTGATCAAATATGTAAGTGATCAAATGTCCTTTTCTCAAGCAAAACAAATAAAATTTTTTTGCGGATAATCAATGCTAAAAAAATAACAAGTACGTGATATACAGAATGATATACAGCGATGATTTTTATTTCTCTTTTTTTCATCTCTAATAGTAAGAATCCTTATATTTCCACAACCACTAATGTAATATCTATATAATTGAGTTGAAATATATAAACAAATATATAAAATGAGGCTCGAAGGAATCTATCAGTGAAAAATGTAAAAAAGTCCATCAGAGCCTACATCAGCTGTTCGGATGCACAGAAAATTCTGTATTTTCGTGTGAATGTAACAAAACGAATGAAATAAACGTTTCGACCCTTCAATTCGGATCCTTATCAATGTTTGGCATTTGGATAAAGAAGAACGAACTAAACTGTAAATCGGGAATCATCAACTTGAAATTATATAATTGCATTATTTATGTAATTTTGATTTATATTTTATATTGATAAGAAACCGAATTGAAGGATCGAAACGTTTATTTCATTCGTTCTGTTACATTCACACGAAAATACAGAATTTTCTGTGCATCCGAACAGCTCTGATGGGCTTTTTTTACATTTTTCACTGACTGAAATATGTAATAATTAGTGATGAAAAGCACTAATACGCGTACTGCTTATAAAAGCATATTATACGACGGTGATCGTAAATTTTGACTTATCAAAGCGTAATTTACGAGGGAAAGGCGCAGATTCTCGTCGCGATGAGGAGGAAGGACATTACTATATACGAACGCACGAGAGACATGACGATGAATTTTTCCAACGAGAACGAGAGAGGTTCGATTAGACATGCTCTCGTAGAATGAATTATGCGGCCCGACCGTGTGAATTGTCGTTTTCCTCTTCTTCTTTTAGGTAGCGCCAGTAGTCTTGTCAGCCATGATCTGACTGTAAACCAGTCAGTTTTAGTTTAGAGAAGCCATGTGTGGTAGATGTGTGGGGAGACGTGAAGTGCGAAATAATGACAAGTGAGCGCATTTTTATGCAAGCAAGTTAATCAGATTTGAAATAAGAAAGTACAATTCTGCATAATTTAAGAGGATTAGATATAGAAACGTGGGAATTACTTTACTAAATATTGCCATAGTTTAGTTGCTTAAGGAGTATACGATTCACAATGAAATATAACGTGCGGCGGTTTGCATCTTGACGAGAGTGTCTCCGCAACAGTAAATACAAACCGTGCGAATTGTAAATACCGATATTCTCCGTTAATCGGGATCTCTGAATGTGAACTCGGAGGGGAAAATTTCTTCCTCGAATCGTTCCCCAATTGATAATGGTAGTTACCTCGTTTACGTATGTTGTACGCAGGCATCTCATACAACGATATTCCGACCGCCAATATCCTTGCAATTCATACAAGAGAATGAAATAATTAGTAGCGTACGAGGGGATAACCACTAGCTGAAATATTGTTCCACAGACTATACGATTTCATTTGATTTCATATGATTTCATCTGGTTACAAATAATTCTCTTCACTACATATAAAGCCATTTGGTAAAATAAATAATTTTATATAATATTACACAATGATTTTTCGTGATTGCACAAGTAATTATCGGATTATACATAGGGATTTCATATGAATTTTATAATGATTTCGATGACTCTATCTTATGATTACATTAAATGATCACTTCCTTGATAATGTAATTCTCCATTCGACGCCTCAAGGAAGGAGATAAGTTATCATGGCGATTACATTATATCGGCTTGTTTTATCGTGACCCGACCTCTTTTTTTTCTCCAAGATTTCTTTCTTCTTTCGCTTCTTATCAATCGGTTCGTTGCGCGATAATCTAAATCTTTGTTAAAACTCTGTCCATTTAATATATCCGGCGTTAAGAATCGATCGCGAATCGATCGAAAAACGTTTGATAATTTAAATTCTCAAAATGCCATCGTCATACATTTAATAAAGTGCAGTTATTATCTAATATAAGCCCATATAAGCTATCGGTCAAATATCTATTAATTTTTTTACGGCTTGTGCGATTTTGATGACATAATTTCTCGATTGATTTGTGGTTATATGAAATACAAAATCAGGATTCGCGACATTAACAAATAAAATATGAAATAAAAAGAAAAACTCCTTAATTATTCAAAAATTGATGAAAAACCTATTATCATAAATATACTCTGTTAATTAATCAAAGGAACAATGGTAACCCAATTCCTTAAGTTAAAAGTAACATTTTGTTATTTTTAACTTTCATATGTGTCAAAATATAAAACAATGCATTTCTATTAACTTCAAAGTAAACATCGTCCATATTAATGTATGCACTTAATAAATAAACTAATTTTGAGTTAAGTTAAATAGACTAATTTTAAGTTAAATTTAATACATTTTCTTAAATTGTTTAACGCCATTATTTTAGTTAAATTAATAACATATCGAATGGCGATCTGTAGAAATGATTAAAAGTAATTCAAAGTAGATATAATTTTACATTATGTATTCAACAGTGTACATATACATTAGAAGCAATGCATGCATAGGTAAAAATTATGTTATTATATAGTACAGTTATATAGTACATTCTGAGTAGTTTCTAAAAATATACGGTAATGTTCGACATCAATCGTCTATAAACGATCGATTTTTTTGCAAAATTTTTTCACTTGAATTTTCGGACAGTTTGCTGTTAATAAAATTATAAGCGTGAATTATTCATATATAGAATCCCTCACGTAAATTGAAAGTGTCGTCTTAAATTTTTAAAACACAGCCCTGGCAAACACGATCGAAAATAGATCCTCCTAATAAAGATTTATTAAGTATGTTATTAAGTATCTAAATCGAGCATGTCATTATCGCGTCGAATAAAATAGACGATGATCAAAATAAACAGCAGAGTTGCTAATTTGATGCTATTAATTAACCGAATCCTCCTCCAACCTTATAAATTGCTGAATAAAATTTCACAACGTGTTTTTAGATTATAAGCTCCTATGTTAAAATATCTTTGTTAAAATATCTGGGAGCATAATCGCATCACAATCGTTTCTGTTCATACGGAAGAAAGTACCTATATAATAACCGTCTTTCTCGCGAGCGTGCTGATGAAATATCGGCAACGCGCGTCAATAACATCGATATCCGAGAAGGAACTAATGAAAAAGCTGTCTCTCTCTCTCTCTCTCTCTCTCTCTCTCTCTCTCTCTCTCTCTATATGTCTTTCATTTATTTTCCATTGTGGAACGAGACTATTACAGCAGCCTGTCGCAGGCGGAAAATGCGAGGGAAAAACGCTTTCCGTCGTTAATAAAACCACTCGTATTGCTCTTCAATAACCAGGGGGAGGGAGGGACAGGGAGGGGGGGGGGGGTAAGCTTTTAAACGTTACGCGAATTTCATACCTGTCCAAAAATATCGGAAATGCGAAAGATACCGGGAAATTGAAACGTGAAACGCGTCAGTCCGCCCGCAACCGATACGTTGTTAACTCCAATTTATCACTGCGACGTATAATTAAATGAAATTCCGTCCGACTATGCGAAATAAATTTCGGCGGATATTTACGGCGTGTTCGCTATCGATTCGTTATAGAGACGCGAGTCGCTTTTTGTTTCGTTCCTCCTTTTTCTTTCACCACTTGTTCACTGATGCTTATGCTTAATAAATTATATACCAATGCAACCTTGAATCTAAAGCAACTGATATCATTCTACAGCACGCGAATAAAAGGAAGAAAATGTCTATTCAGATAGGATATTCCATCCTTTTATTCGTCCATAGTTAACAGAATTGCAGATTATTTCGTTCTTAAAACGTAGGAAAAAAAAAATGATTCAGATTCACACAAAAACGGATTGAATGTTTTGGAAATTTTAAAAACATTTTTTGAATGTGTGTGTGTGTGTGTGTGTGTGTGTGTGTGTGTGTGTGTGTGTATGTGTGTGTGTGTGTGTGTGTCATTATTAGATAATATGTATATTTATAGATATGTATATGTGTATATCTAGAGGGATATGATAAATACTTTTACAACTTGAAGATGTATCCTTCTAATGACGCCCAAGTTGCAAAAATATTAATCATATGTATGCGCTTCTTCCTCTTTGCCCTCCGTCAAATTAAAAAATTTAATATACGACTTTCGAAATAGTTTAATTGATTTCATGAATAACGGTAACTTTATGCAATCATACAAGATCGTGTTACATTCATGGAAAAAAAATGTTGCTGGCTACAACACTATAATTATGAAATTTGCTAATATATATGTATATATATATATATATATATATAAAAGATTTGCTCTGCTGTAGCTAATATAAGGCTGATAGCAAAGTATGCATGTTTGTTACAGATCAATTTATTTAGCCGCATGAAGTTGTCGGATATGTCAGTATAAAAGAAAATTCTCTATCAGAGCTAAATATGATTTGCTGAAACTGTACTTGCTATCAAATTGTCTGCTACACAGAAAATGTTTGCTGCAATGATCAATAGATCAAATGCTTGTCTGTTATAATGATAATATTTAGGCCTCGCAGCTAATGGAAATTAGATCTCGCAGATACGACGTTAGGTATCCATATATATTACGACTGGAATTTAGCCACAAAATTTGGTTGCTACAGCTAATATCTTTTTTTTCCATGTTAAAATAATACATAGTATCTACAACCCGTATTAATAACAACACATTTCTTTCTTCTTTCGCGAAATATCTCACCTTGGAATTCTATTTTTTGTATAACCAACGGTGATTCGATTAGTCGTACGCGATTCCTTTCACTGAAATCGAATGAGCATGGCGTAAGGTCAGCCACGATAATCAGTCGCAGTGCGAATGAAGTGAGAAATAACTTTTATCGCGAATAATGCATTATTAACAAATCACTAATGCCATTACGTATATATGTACGATGCATTTTGCCGTTATTGCACGACGCGTCGTAACCGCAACGAACCACGCGCGCAACAGGATACCGGGTCATCGGTCTTTACGTAATTTCCTTCTCCCTCGCATCGCAAATCACACTATCACACCCTTTTCTTTTTTCTCACCGCGGCCGAGAACACCGTATATACCCACTGAGATCGTTGCCATTAATTCTCCCCGCGAATTATTCGCGTCAATTGTCTTGTGTAAATACCAATTGACTTCGAGTATCACAGCAGCCAAATATAAACTGAGTGAATATACAGATGGAATTTTTTGCCTAAATTAAGACACAATTTCCTTAATTTTGTTGATCCGCTCAATAAAAAAAAAAAGAAAAGAGAAAGAGAGAGAGAGAGAGAAAAGAAAGGAAAATAATAAATATTCTTCAAAATTATCTTTTCATATTTAAAGGATTAAGGATATTTTAAAACTTAAGATGTATTATAATCAATTAATATTTAAATATTACGTTCCGATATTAATTAAATATACATTGTTAAATTAATATAACAATAGTTTGAACATGTACATAAAGGATATTTAAAAAATTAATAATTTGCGAAATTATATAGAACACGATGAATGCGATAAAGAGGTTCGATGCGCATCTCTTCTTCGTTATTTGCACGTAAATCGCTTCTGCATCGCTGTGATGTAAATCGTGACGGAATTATATTCGCCATTAGAGCGTACGAGCATCAGAATCGTAGATTTAAAAACTGCTTAAATGACAAACCGGATAAATCTGCCAACGATCAAAACTCAGCTGCGAGATGCGAATTGCGAGATATCTCCAAGGAAGATGTCTCAATCTACTTCTAAGATTTCACTTTGCGATTTGGCAAATATAAAAGCGAGAATGGAGCAGTTAAACCAAGTCCCTCATCTCATCTGTGGTCGATGACAGAGGAACTACTCTTTTCATCCCGAATAAGAAAAAAATCAGCGATAACGCCTGTCGAAATATAATATAATACGTCGTGTGTATCGATGATGTAACGCCATCATGTGTAACCTATATTATATTCGTTCCTTTTATTTTTTAAATTGCGAATTATTGGATGAAAGGATGAAATGTTAATGTCATAATAATGAACGATAATGTCGCGTTGAAGGAGGGAATCAGGCGAATTAGGTTTAACGCTTATATTATATATACGACAAGAAAAAGAATTACGTAATGTAAAATTCAACGCGTCTCACTTTTGCTCTTGCATTTAAATGATATGACGTTTTCGAGGTTACAATTGATTACGTTGTTAAAAAAAAAAAGAATGCATCGCAATGTGCCTCATTTAATTATCTTAGATTTATGACGTCGATATAGATCGACATTATTTCCCGAGTATCGAGCACCGGATATGACTGCCGGATATTCTGAGTTTTATTTGGATAATGTGAAAATCGTGTTCAATGTCAGCGCGAGGAAATTAGACAGCTGTATTTAAATAGTATGCTGAAATAATGCGCGATGAAAATATTTCAGATATGGATTTCAACTTTATATTTAACGGTTCGCGAGAATAGATGAAAAATGATAAGAAAAAGAGAAGATAAGGTTTTGCGACAATCTATTTTCCCGCGCGAAGTTATAGTCTGCAGTTGCATTTCAAATTTCCACAATAGTTTGCGTATCCAATAAACAATCGATAATTATATATAGCAAGACATATATATATATATATACATATATATATCTTTCTAATGTAAGACTAAAAATAAGTATTTCCCGAACGTTCGCATACATTATTTTTTGATCGTTTAAAAGCAATATTTTTTTCGAAGAAAGAAAAAAAAGAAATACTTTAAATAGTTTGAAAGAATTAAAATTACTTCTATTCATTTTTCAAAAATTTAATTATTCCTTTTCCAAGGTTTTAATCACTATTTCCCCCCCCCCCCCTCTCTCTCTCTCTCTCTCTCGTTTTTTCTCGAAGACACAAGGAAAGAATAGACTGCCGCGCGTCGCCAACGATGAAAATCCATCGCCACCGATTCATTCCTGCGGTTCGCAACGTATCCTAGGGAAAAGGAAATGGAACGAAGTTTAATTTACCTTCTAACGAGAATCGAATTAACGTTGTCTCGCGCGCACATCGTTCACTAAGAGCACGGAGACACAACGCGGTATCGCCGAGTTGCTGCTGCTGCTGCTGCATCGACGGCATCGACGCCACGCCGCCGCTGATCCCGTTTCATATGTGTAATGCATTGGCATTGGACAATAGACTGCGCGCGCGCGCGCGTATGTATATATATATTTGTGTGTGTGTGTGTGTGTGTGTGTGTGTGTGTGTGTGTAACGTAACATTCGGGAAGTTGAACAAAGTTTAATTTCCTCGATAGCTGAAAACACTCGCTCCGCTGTTTGCTGATTTTGAGGCGGCGCGTTATGCTGGTTATGCAAGCGTGCTCGCACGTGAATATGTGAATTTCATTCAACCAACAACGTACGGTTATTTTCCCTATTCGGGAAAATGAATCAAACATCTAAAAAATTCTGTGAGTTTTATAACAGTAAAAAATGAGAGAAAGAATATGTGGACAGATACAAAAAAGACATATTTCTAGATTTCGTACATTGCCAAAAAAGAGGATAATACATTATAGATGCGTTTTACATTGTTAAAAATCACGATATCAAATTGTATCCAATTTGAGTATTTTATTGGTCATTTCTATAAATCACTATCATCTCCCTCAACATGACGTAGATAAAGTAACTTTAACTAAAACAACAAAGTTAAACAAATCAACTCAGAAAATGTATTACATTTTTTTAGACTCAAATATTTACTTGATTATATATTAGGTATAAATACGTTGTTTTCTCTAAAATTAACCATAGAAATGAATTGATTTACATTTTAACGCACAACAATAAGAATTAAAAATAAGAAAATGCATATCTAATTCAAAGGATTACCATTTCTCTTTTGATACAATGATGTTGATAAAATAAAAGATATTATAGATATTCAAACATATCATATGTTTGAGTAATAGGTATGTTAAAATTTATGCTCGATCGAAGAGCTTCTAAATCGTCTTGGAGTATTTTAAAAACAAAATAAAGACTATACATATTTTAAATACTTTTCAACGCATATCGTTCTTCGCGCGTGGACAGAAAATTAAAATAGTTTGTAAACAATAAATTGTCGCACCTCGATGTGCCTCCACGAGATCTGGCTCAATCAGAATCAATGGATTATATTACAGAGCAGGGGCAGAGTATAGTATATCGGCGCGTAATCACTTGGATCGTTATCTCGACTCGATATGAATCGGCACGCGAGTTGATACTCGGTAAGCGCTTAGCGCGCTTAGCCTTACCCAGTACCTTATACTACGAATATGCGCGTGAATAGAAGCGTGAATAATGCGTGACGAGATGCAGCACGCGCGCCACGGATTTTCGTTTTGAATCGTGTTACATCGAGAAGGATATCTGGGTCGTCGCCGTCGCCGTTGTTGCTCCGCAACGTGCAAGTAGTCAAATATATCGAAATCCGTGGGACGTGCTGACGCACTTGGCGCATTATCTGCACGCGCGCGCTGCATCCCATTTGCAGTTCGCACGTGCCCCCTCGAGACGAGACTGCGAGACTCTCGTCATTAAAGAAGCGAAACGTAGATATCGCACGCGTTAGGACGTAGGTATCGCGGCATGGAATCCATGGGATATGCAGACGTCCGCGCCACTTTACGATATTCCCTCTTCCGCGTAAAAACACGTACTTGTTCCTGTTCAATTCCGATACGTCAGTTGCGATCGAAGGTATCGTTTAACGCTTTCATTGCTGGAAGCGGCTGTTTCTTACAGGAAGAGCATACGTGTTTTATTCGCGAGCTGAATAATAACAAGAATCTCTCAATATACCCGTAAATATCCAAAATGTAAAGATATACTATGAGATGTCTATCAGATGTCCATGAGAATATATATATATATATATATATATATATATATATATAT